>Ga0206872_10002_pt1 | contig 235302 bp, 195 predicted proteins | sample Alteio_BWOrgCont_34_FD_152906 | JGI IMG/M metagenome (GOLD analysis project Ga0206872, IMG submission 152906) | Enriched cells from forest soil in Barre Woods Harvard Forest LTER site, Petersham, Massachusetts, United States -... | ecosystem: Environmental > Terrestrial > Soil > Temperate forest... | reverse complement strand
ACGCCATCATCGGAGAGTTTTTAAGAACACCATGCAGTGCCTCCACCATCTCAACGACGGCGGTGTTCGTACAGCAGTCAACGAACTCGGAGTAAGTCGGCGCAGCATCCGTCCAGTTCCAAGTGTCGGTAAAAGCGTGGAACTGCGCTTGGCTGGCCTCGCCAGATTCCTCCCGGAACAGGACATTGTAATCCGCGTTGGAATTGAACGGTGGATCGAGATAGACCAGATCAACGCTGGCGTCGGGAAAAATCTTCCGGTCACGTAGCCATTTTAGATTGTCTCCGAAAAGAAGTTGGTTCATGGCCTGCGGCCCGGAAATTTTCGGTGGCCGATAGAAAAGTTATGGTGTTGCTAACACTGTCTTTAGGCGGTGTCAATAATGCATTAAGGCAATGATCCTGTCGGGGTGGTTAGCTCATCATCTCTTCTGCTGAAAAATATCAAACTAATGCGTGAGCGGCATGGTTTGACACAAGAGCGGGTTGCCGAGCTTGCGGGCATCGACTACAAGTTTTACCAATCGATTGAAACGGGAAGACGGCCTAACGTAACTCTTGCTACTCTGGACCATATCGCCGGTGTATATGGCATTTTCGGCTACGACCTGATTTCTCCCCGCGTTCCACGAACAACAGTTCCGAAGGCATCAAAATCGAAAAAACACTAAGAAAGAGAAAAGGGGCTCGGTTTCTTTTTGTTGCTTCTTGTGCGCTTGGCGTACCCGGACAACTAGTAGTCCGGGCTACCTTGGAAGGCAGGGGCTTTTTCGCACGGAGGACTGAAGAGGGGAGGCAAAGGGAACTTACTCTTTGATGGGTTCAGGATGACGGAGGGGCGGGGAGAGGTTTTCTTAGCGGTCGTGAGCGGGCTGCTGCGGTGGATGCGTGTCTGATCCCTCGACAAGCTCGGGATGACGGATTGTTGTTTTGGGGGTGTTTAGGCGACCTGCTGTTCGCTTCGTGAATCGGACATCAAGTTGAGACCTCTGTAGAAGTCGCATTTTCGTCATAGCAAGCCGAAGGCTTGTCACAATCCTAGCCTGTGGTAAGACCGCACCAGCGGTCGCCACCACCGGTATTTTATCTCCTCGTAAACCGACCCCGGCAGGGGTCGTACGGAGGTGGCACCCCTGCCCGGGGTGCACTCCTTGAGGAATATTTCCGGTAGTGTCGCCCGCAACGGGCTCAACCACCGGCTAGGATTGTGTCATTCCTTTGGAATGCCAAAGGCAAGATTCTGTGACTTTCGCAGAGGTCTCAAGTTGTCCGGGCCACCTTAGGTGCATCGTCGCCCGGCGGTCGACGGCTGCCAGGGAGAATGGGGCAGGCCGGCAGACACGTCTGTCGGCGACCCTCCATGGGTTAGATCATGTATTCCATCATTACGGGCTCGGGTTCGGAGCGGATGGCGGTTGGGCCTAGGAGGGTTTCGGCGGTGCGGCGGGATTGGCCGCGGAGTTCGGGGACGGCGATGGTTTCCCAGAGGGTTCCGCGCAGCAAGGGGCCGAGGGCGAGGAAGATTTCGGAGCGTTGGCCGTCGCGGTTGATGATGGTGTAGTCGGTATCGACTCGGGCGCCCATTTCCGTTTCGTCGGGGGTGATGAGGCCTCGGTGGAGCAGATTCTGTAATAGCAGGGAACTGGTTTGTTTGAATTTGGTGTTAGGGCCGGTGGCGTTGATGACGAGGTCGCCTGTGAGGGTTTTGCCGCCGCTGAGATGAACGCGTAGCTGATTTCCATCCGCCTTTACGGATTCGATGCTGCCCGCGTGGACTTGTAGATGGCCGGTGAGTTGCGCGGTGGTCAACTGCGCATGAGTTTCCGGCCCGATACGGTGGCGGAGAACGTTCCAGCGTGCGGCATAGCGCTTGGTGAATTCGAGCCGCTCCTCGAGCGTAAAGCGTTGCCAGATGCGCTGGGTGTGGGGTCGCATTTTATCGACGATGATGGCGGGATTGGCGCCCATTTCCCGCAATCGCGCGCAGTGATGTTCCATGAGTTCCACTAACTTTTTCAAGCCGAGGTCAGCCAAGTCAACACCGGGTGGTGGGAAGTCGGGATACTCGATGCCGCGAAAATGGGAGTGGGGCAGCCAACCGTTGCGCGAAACGGTGTGCACGACACCCTGCCAGCCAAGCGAGCGCAGGGTCATGACGGCGTCTACCGTGGTCAACCCGGTGCCGAGCACGAGAATGGTGCCCCCTGAGGGCGGGAGGCGATTTTCCCAAGGGTGCCAGGGATTGCCGATCCAGGCGGGATGGTCCTGCAATTCTTCCGCACCGGGAAGTCCACTGGGCGGCTCATTTCCGGTCGCGAGCACGATACGGCTGGCTCCCACGCGGGTGCCGTCCGCCAAGACAATCACTGCGCCGCCCTCTTGCGGATGCACATCGATTGCGTCGCCTTCGATAAAAGTCGTCCGCAAAACGTCTGAGCCAGTCGGGGACTGCAGGTTGTGCTGCATGAGGCCGCGCAGGTAATCGCCGTAGATCATGCGGGGGATGAATCGCTCACGCAGTTCGAGTTCGGGAACGGTGTCGTAATCGGAGCGGGTGCGGAGCCAGTTCACAAAGTGGTCGGGCAGGTCGGGATAGGCGGACATGTTCCGCGCCGCGACGTTGAGGAGATGCTCCATACGTCGCGTGCCATAGGCGACTCCACGGGCGGTGGGACGGCGGTGGTTGATGATCGTGACGTGGAGCGGTTTCCAACTGAGGCGGGCGAGGTTGACGGCGGTCATTATGCCGCTGAAGCCGCCGCCGATGATGGCGATTTTTCCGGGGCGGATGGAACTCGGATCAGAGTCGGGCATGAACGTGGGGAATCGTATCATCACCTGAACTTGACTGCAAAGGGGAGCTTTTGTGGGGAAGGGGATTTTGACGGAATTACGGGAGGCAGACGGAATTAACGGAATGTCGAAGGGGAGGAAGGCAAAAAAGTTAGAGGTCCTTCGACAGGTTCAGGATGACGATCTTTTTAGGTAGGTCGCTGACGCGACACCGTCGCACGGAGTGCGACGGCTACCTCGGAGGGAAGGCATCCGCCGCTAGGGACAGCGGCGGCTACCGGGGGGCTATTCTATGCCGCCGTAGGCGTCGAGGTCGGGGGGCTTGTGGGTGCCGGGGCGTTTGCTGGCCCATTCCGCCCAATCGAGATAGACCATGGAGCGCAGTCGCTGATTTTGCTCCTCACCAAAGCCGGTGGCGAAATTAGTCAATCCGGCGGGATCGGCCTTGGCACGGCTGTCGAGACTGACGATGAGCATGCTGTCGTCACTCTGGACGGGCGCCGGATCCGAGACCTGTCCGGGGGTAAGCGTCGAGACCTCAAAGGCAATGACCTGGAGTCGGGCATCGGTCTGGGAAACTTTCCCGGGCACGAACGCGGGCAACGTTTCGACTTTCAGGTTCAGGCTGGCGGCGGCGGTCTTGAAATCGGTTCCCTTTGCCACGGCGGCTTTCAAGGCTTGGGCCGCTTTTTGCGCGGCAACTTGTTCCGCATCGAGTCCCTTGGCCTGACGGAGCGCCTTCGTGATGCCGTCCTTGACTTGGTCGATGGGCAGGAGGTCGCTGGGCTGGATTTCAGCCAAGTGCAGGACCGCGACGCCATTGTCCATCTCGATCACCTTGCTGATCATGTTGTCCTTGGTCAGGTCAAAGGCGGCTTGGTTGAACGACGTGCTGGGAGGAAGGCCTGCCGGAGGTGTATCGGCCGCAAAGAAGCCGGTGGTGACCGGCGTCAACCCGCGCTTTTTCGCCTCGGCGATGAAATCGGGTGGTGTGGGCGGAGTGGCGGAAGTCGCCGTGGGTTCGGGTTGAAAGGCGAGTGCGAAATCGAGCGCTTTTTCTCCCAAGGCTTCGATCGCGGCGGCTTTGTCCTTGCCGGTCAACTTGGCTTGGTCGGGGGTCAACGGAAAGAACACGTAATCGATATTGCGTTTTTCCTTGGTGCGATAGTCGGGATTGAGCGGATGTGCCTTGTACTCCGCCGCGATTTCCTCAGGGGTCACCTGGGCGGCATCGGCGAAGGTCTTCGGGTCAAAGCTGATGAGACTGACCGTGGCCGGGCCGTAAAACTTTTCATACTGGGAGCTGAGGTCCTGGGTCGAACCGCGCACGGTGGTGAGAAGCGCGCTGCTCACTGCATTGGCACGGAGGCTATCGCGCATGACGTCGGCAAATGTTTGCTTGATGCTGTTGAGGGGATCGGCGGCTCCATCGGCCGGGATGCGCAGCATGATTTGCAATTGCGCCATCGCGGCCTGGTAGGCGTCGGGATTATAAACGCCGTCTTTCTGAAAGAGCGGTTGTTTGCGGATGAAATCAATTAATTCCTGGTCGCTAATTTGAATATGAAGGCGATCCGCCTCGTGCAGGAGAAGAAGCTGGCGCCAGGCTTCCTGGGCGATGAGCGCCTTTCCACCGGGCTGGGAGAGTTGCTGGGCATGGCCGCTGATGATCGCCGAATAGCGGGTGTTGCGAATGGCGGTGTAGAGCTCGGCCACGGAGAGGTCCGCGCCATCGATCCGGCCGTAATCGCTGCTGATGTGTCCACCGGGACTCGTCAACAGGTTACCGGCGTTTCCGTAGAAGAGAAAACCGAGGCCGATAACGCCAAGAACGACGATCAAAACGGTTTGCGACTGGCTGCGAAGGAACTTCATCATAAAGCGAACGAGCTCCAGCTGGGGACGGGAAAAGAAAACATGATCGTGACATGATGCGAACTTCATGGCCTCTCGACAAGCGGGAAGTCCGCTAATGGCTTAAATATGGCCTTTTGGGCACTGCTTTCTTGCGTCATCATCTTCGCGGCTTGCATTCGGTGCGCCTTGGGGCTTCTGTTCATGGTATGGTGTTCCGCCCTTTTTTGCGTCATTTCCGTGTGGCGGCGTTGGGATTGCTCATGCCCGCTGTTTTGGCTTCGGGAGGGCAGCTTTCGCCGCTGGCCCCGAAGCCGGATTGGACCGCGCTTGATGCCTACCAGAAAACCATCACGCGCCAGGAATTCACCCGGCTGATTAATGATGTCTATACGCCGGACGGCGCCTTCTGGGATTTCGCTAAAATCGACGATACCAAGATGACCGTCTACTCGGACATGGCGAAGACGGAGCCTCTTTTCACGCTGCAATTTGCGGCCAGTGAGGCGACCGAGGCTCCCCTGCCCTATGCCTATAAGACGAAGGCGATTTCCACCGATCCGGACAAGCCGCTTAAGGGCATTAAAATTGCGCTGGATCCCGGACATATCGGCGGGGACTGGGCGCAGCTCGAGGCCCGCTATTTCAAAATGGGCAATGATCCGTCCGTCGAGGAGGCGAAGCTCAACATGATCACCTGTGAGTTGCTGGCGGAACGGTTGAAGGCCGATGGCGCGGACATCATCTGGGCCAAGCGCGGTTACGAGCCGGTTACTCACTTGCGGCCTGATGATTTGCATCGGGAGGCGATTGCTTCCCTGGCGCTCCACCCCGATACGACCAAGCGCATCAGCGACGAAGTGGCTATCCAGGGAATGATCAACAATGAGGCCGCTCTCCTTTTCTATCGCGTGGCGGAAATTCGCGCACGGGCGGATGTCGTCAACAAGCAGCACCCCGACCTCACCATTTGCGTCCACTACAATGCCGACGACTGGGGCGACGACCCTACCCATCCCGTTCTGACCGAGCACAGCCGCCTGATCATTTTCGTCAACGGTTGCTACGAGAAAAAAGCGGAACTGACTTACGATGATTATAAGTATGATCTGCTGCGGAAATTGCTTGATCGCACAGCGGTCCACGAGGAACGGGGTTGTGCGCTGGTGGGACAGGAGATGCTCGATACGCTTAAGTATCCGGCCGAAACCTACCCCTCCATACCGGGGATTCATCTTAAAGATTCGCCGTCGATCCACCATGTCACTGATGTGCCGAGCGTCTATGCGCGCGATTTGATGGCGAACCGGCTTTATCACGGTCCGGTGATTTATTGCGAGGGCCCCTACATGAACGCGCGGGACGGTTATTATCGGATCATCGCGGGGGATTACCTTGGCACGCGGACGATCCAGGGCGAAGACGTGCCGAGTATTTATCGCCAATATGCTGATTCCGTGGAGCAGGGTGTGCTGAAGTATTTTGGGGTGAAATAGAGGTTAGCGTCAACTTCAGGTGTTAGTGTTGCCAATCTCCGGTTGGGCTTTGCATACTGGCCGATGCCCAAAACCACTTCCGAAGCGCTCGAAGCCGCGCGGATGCACCCGGAGCGCAGTTTGCGTTCGGGGCAGGGCTCTGCGTTCAAGGGCATTTTGATCAATGGCATGCTGGGCGCGGCCAAGCTGGCGGCGGGACTGCTGGGGCATTCCTACGCGATGGTGGCCGATGCCGCGGAATCGTTCGCGGACGTAGCCGGGTCATGTGTGACTCTTTACGGACTTCGCATCGCGGCGGAGCCGGCCGACCCGATGCATCCGTCCGGACATGGGCGCGCGGAAACGCTGGCGTCCATGGTAACGGCGCTGGCGCTGGTCACGGTTGGTGCCTTGATTTTTTACCACGCGCTGCTCTCACTCGACGAAGCGCGCGTCGCTCCCAATCCGTTGACGCTGCTCGTGCTCGTTCCGGTCATCTTCGTGAAGGAACAAATGTTCCACTGGATGTTGAAACGGGGAAAAGAAATCGGCAGCCTCGCCGTGAGTGCCGACGCATGGCATCAACGCAGCGATGTGGTCACCTCGGTGGCGGCGCTCACGGGTATTGTCGTGGCGTGGATCGGCGGCCCGGCGTGGAATCATGCGGATAGCTGGGCGGCGATGCTGGCCAGTCTCTGGCTGGTGGGGACGGGGCTTTGGCTGCTTGGGCCGACGCTGCACGAGTTGATGGAGGGCTCGGTGGATCCGGCGTTGCTGGAGTTTATTCGCGAGACCAGCCTGGGCTGCGAGGGGATCAAGGGCATCGACAAGGTGTGGGTGCGGAAGCTGGGCATGCGGTTGATCATTGACCTGCATGTGATCGTGGATCCCGATATTTCGGTGAAGGAGGGACATCGCCTGGCGCACGAAGTGAAGGCGAAACTGCAGCATGAACTGCCGCAGGTGCGCGACGTCATGGTGCATGTCGAGCCGTATGAGCCGGAGTTGGTCAAACCTCTCTTATCCATACCCGAAGGCGGGACCCGATGAGCGCGTTTCCGCCCGAGTATGTGCGTGCGCATCTGGTGGCGCTCGGATGCGATGTGAGGCGGGTGGAGGAATCGTTCATCCATTCCGGCGGTCATGGCGGCCAGAACGTGAACAAGGTGGCGACGTGCGTGCAGTTGCGTTACGCGCCGAGGAATATTTTGCTGAAGATGCAGGAGCATCGGACGCAGGCATCGAATCGGCTTGCGGCCTGGAAATTATTGGCGGAGCAATTGCAGCGGATGCGCGATGCCGCGGATTTGGCGCGACGCACGGCGCGGGAATTGAAGCGGCGACAAAATGCGCAGCGACCTCGCGGCGTGAAGAAGCAGTTTGTGGAGTTGAAACGCAGGCGGGCGAAGACGCGGAATGCCCGAAAGGATATGGGGCAGGAGGATTGAAAAACTAGGATTTCAGAAGCTTCCGGGCTTCGGCGAGGGCTTTTTCCTGCTCGGGGGTGACCTTGGGAAATTGGAGATCCAATGAATCGAGCGCCTCGATGATGGCAGCGGCCACGACTAGATGCGTGAACCATTTGTTATCGGCGGGAACGACGTACCAAGGCGCGTTGTGGCTCGCGGTGTTTTGGATCGTTTCCTCGTAGGCATCCTGATATTCGCTCCAATAACCGCGCTCCTTCACATCGCTTTCGGAAAACTTCCAGTTTTTGGACGGCTCGTCCAGGCGGGCGAGGAACCGCTTTTTCTGCTCGGCCTTGGAAAGGTGCAGGAAAAATTTCACCACCTTGACGCCGTTACGCGCCAGGTACTTTTCGTAAGCGTTGATGTCCTCGAAGCGCTCTTCCCAGACGTGCTTCGTCACCAGCGCTTCGGGGAGTCGCTCCGCCTTGAGCATTTCCTTGTGGACGCGCACGACGAGCGTTTCCTCGTAGTAGCTGCGGTTGAAGATGCCGATCTGGCCGCGTTGCGGAAGGGCGACATTGGAGCGCCACAGGAAATCGTGGTTCATCTCGAGAGTGGAAGGCGACTTGAAGGAAGTCACCTGGCAGCCCTGCGGATTGATCCCGGACATGACGTGCTTGATCGTGCCGTCTTTGCCCGCCGCGTCCATCGCCTGAAAAATCAGGAGGAGCGACCACCGGTTCTGGGCGTAAAGTTTCTGCTGGAGATGACTCATCAGCTTGATGCCGTCCGCAAGGAGGTCCTTGGCGAAATCGACCGATTTGAATTTCCCCGTGTCGCCGGGATCGATGTCCTTGAGGCGGAATTTTCCTCCCTTGGTGATGCAATATTTGTCGGCATACCGGGCGATTTTTTTGGATTCGATCTTCATGATGTTTTAGGGACAGGGTGTCTGGTGAATGCCGCTGACTTCGGGAACGTGGGCCAGTTCGTCCAGCAATTCGTATAAGTGCACGCGGGCGAGGCGGAGTTTCAGAGTCAACCGACCGAGATCGGGAGATGGTTCAGCCCACTCCGCGTAGACGCCAACCACCGTATAATCAACCATGACGCGCTCGAGGAGAATGCGGGTGATGCCGTTCCGGGGTGCGAATTCGATGACCACGCAGACGTTGCGCAGATCGGGATGCCAGCGCGTTTCGTAAATAAAAATGCCGACCAGGATGCGGTTGACGAGAATGCTCAAGACGAGTCCGCCCAGCACATATCCGGCGCCCACCGCCATGCCGATGGCGGCGGTCATCCAGATCAGGGCGGCGGTGGTCATGCCGGTGATGACGTTGCGGCCATGAAGAATCACGCCCGCGCCGAGGAAGCCGATGCCGGTGACGATCTGCGCTGCGACGCGGCCGGAATCACCGGTGGTGCTGGTGAAGGCGAACGAGAGCATGGTGAACACGGCCGAACCGAGACAGACCAGCGTGAGGGTGCGCAGGCCAGCGGGTTTTTCGCGGCGCTGTCTTTCGGTGCCCACGAGAATTCCGCAGAGAACTGCCGCGAGGGCGAGAATCATGCTGAGCCACGGGGCGGGTACGAAACGCCACCAGCTTTCCCACAACCAGGAGAAGTTTGCCATTGCCACTCTCTTACTTATCGCCGATTACCGGACACCACAAGCTTGGGCTCCGCGCGGGCCTGAAATTGCCGCTATCCGTTGTGCGGCATCTCTGCAATAAATGACGGGACACTATGAGCGCGCATCATCATCACGACAACAAGGAGCATCACCATCACGAAGACGCCCCCAAATCGAACGGTTGGAAGCCCGGACGGCATAACTGGGTCTATTACGCGGGCGCAGTTCTCGTCATGATCGCCATGGTGTTGTATCTGTTGTCGGCCGATCTGCGTTTACGTCCGGCCGTCCAGAGCACGTTGCCCTCGCCGACAGCCAGCGGGAAATAGAGCAGCGCATTCCTCGTTCCCAAGTTGTACTTGGGAATGCCCGTGTCCCCGCAATTTCGTTGCTTCCGATGGGGGGAAGCACAGCTTCACTGACAAGTGCGTTCCCAAGTGCAACTTGGGAACGAGGGGGGAAGCGGACGACCGGGAGGTCGTCCCTCCAAGAATAGAAAGCCCTATTTTCTGGCGCTTCGAATTTGCTCGGCGCTTTCGAGGAGGAGCGCTTCGGTTTCCGACCAGCCGAGGCAGGGATCGGTGATGGAGAGGCCGGGCTTGAGGGGTTGACCGGGAATTTGATCCTGGCGACCAGTCTCGAGATAGGATTCCAGCATCGCACCGAAGACACGGGGTTCGTGCTCCAGATGGAATTGCAGGATGTCCTTCCAGATGTGCGGTTGGGCGGTGGCCTGTTTGTTGGAATTCGCGTGGCTACAATCGACGAGGAGCGAGGAGTTGAGCCCCATCTTACCCATCTTGGCGAGAGCTTCGGACATGGTGGCGGGATCGCAATTGGCGTGCTTGCGGCCTCCGCGCAGAACGAGATGCGCGTGGGGCTGACCCTGCGTGCGGATAATGGAGACGTGGCCTTCCGGCGAAAGTCCCAGGAAAGAATGGGGCGACCTCGCGGAGAGCATGGCATCGAGCGCGGACTGGTAATCGCCGTCCGTGCCGTTCTTGAAGCCGACCGGCATGGAGAGGCCGCTGGACATTTCGCGATGCGTTTGGGATTCCGTGGTGCGCGCGCCGATGGCCGCCCATGAGACGAGATCCGCGATGTATTGCGGGACGATGGGGTCGAGAAATTCGGTGGCGGCGGGGAGGCCCAGTTTGCCGACCTCGAGGAGGAAGGAGCGGGCGACTTTGAGGCCCTTGGCGATGTCATCGGAGCCGTCGAGGTTGGGATCGCTGACGAGGCCTTTCCAGCCGACGGTGGTGCGGGGTTTCTCGAAATAGACGCGCATGACGACGAGGACTTCGTTTTCGATTTCGCGGCTGACTTTGGCGAGCTTTTGGGCGTAGACGAGGCCTTGCTCGGGATCGTGAATGGAGCAGGGGCCGACGATGGCGAGGAAGCGTTTGCCGAGGCCCTGAATGATCTCGGTGATCTGGACGCGGCTGAGCGCGACGGTCTCGACCACTTCCGGGGAAATGGGGAGGGCCTTCTTCAATTCATTCGGGCTGAGAAGCGGTTCAACAGCGCGAATGCGTACATCTTCCAAATTAAACGTCATAGGGTTCTCTTTTGAGGGAGGGTGGAGCCTACATCAAATGGGGCGGAGAGTAAACAGATGTCGGTGAGGGAGAGTGGGGCAGTTTGATTTGCGCTCTCTCACGTAATTGGGTGGCACACAATCCAATAAAAATCCCATACCCCAAGAATTATTGGGATCCATCCAAAACGAGAAAGCATCTTTTCTGCAGGCGTCGCCTTAATGCACCAAATCACCATGCCAATCATAGATCCCAATCCCAAAAGCGGACAAAGTATGTCAGCCGGTTGCAACGGCGGATCTGGATGCCCCGGATGGCCACAAGTTGTCAAAAAAAAGGCGTAACTACTTAGGACAAGAACCCCAAGACAGAAGACAACAAACCAAGTGCGTCTGGACACTCTCAAAGTGAAACAATTATCGACTCAAGCTTTTAGAAGCGCAATCACTTCTTCTAAGCCCCGAAGGGGCGACAGGAAATTAGCCAGTGGCGCAAGCCACCGGTTTTCACGAAGTGAAAGTGCGTCCCGGAGGGCCGCTGGAATGCACCGCGGGAGTGTTCCGCCGCCCCGTCCGGGGCGGATGATTTCTTGCGTCTTACCGGTGGTTGGCACCACCGGCTAATTTCTGGTGGCCCTCCGGGCCAAAAGGCTGAGATACGAGCTCAGTATTTGAATTCGGCATTTTTATGATGCCGTGAAAGTCAACGGAGGCTGATCCTTCGACAAGCTCAGGATGACGGAAGAACTAGAGCTTGTTCGCAAGAGAAGGTTTCCCTGTAGCGGCGGTCTATGACCGTCGCTACAGGGGGAAGACATCAGGGCGCGAGGCGTTCGATGATCCAGTTGGCGCCGTCTCTTCGGTAACGGAGGCGGTCGTGGAGGCGGTTGGTGCGGCCTTGCCAGAATTCGATTCGCTCGGGGATGAGGCGATAGCCGCCCCAATCAGGAGGTGGCGGAACGTCGTCGAGGAAGCGGGTTTCGGCTTCGGCAAGGCGGGTTTCGAGGACGCTGCGATTCGGGATGACTTCGCTTTGGCTGGAGGCCCAGGCACCGAGGCGACTGCCGCGGGGTCGGGTCTGGAAATAGGCTTCGACGGCGGCACGGGGCGTTTTGGTGACTTTGCCTTCGATGCAGATTTGGCGTTCGAGTTCGATCCAGCCGAGGGTCAGGGCGGCGTGGGGGTTGGCTTCGAGATCGCGGCCCTTGGCGCTTTTGTAGTTGGTGAAGAAGACGAAACCGTTTGCATCGAAGCCCTTGAGCAGAACGAAACGTCCGCGCGGTTGACCTTCAGGCGAGACGGTGGAAAGGACCATGGCGTTGGGTTCCTTGATCGCGTTGGAATTTAGCGTGTCCTGAAACCAGACGGCGAACTGTTGGAAGGGATCGGGGTTGAGGTCGGATTCGTCGAGCCCGCGCAGCATGTAGTCGCGGCGCAGGGCGGCGATGGGGGAATTGGCTGGGGAATCTTGGGACATGGGCACCTTTTATTATGGCATCGTTCTTTTGATGAACTAGAAAAATGCGCGGAACACCTGACGCTCTCGATTTAAAAAACGCCGTCATCCTGAGCGGAGGCGAGACACCCAATTTCCTTTTCTCAAAAGATCCTCCCGAGCCGCAGTCGAAGGACCTAGCCAGCTGAAACAACCGATGTGGGTGGCGAAAAAGGAATTCCAAACCAAAAGGCAAGCCTCTCGCAGGCACGATGAGGGCGAGCTCACTTTTAGAATCGAAACTGCCTCGCCTACGGTGAAATATTTCCTTGAGGCGTGAGCAGGTCCTTCGACTGCGGCTCGGGTAAGTCTCACGCTTGACGTAAATTTACCGGCTCACCTCCGCTCAGGATGACAGCATTTTTAAAATCGGGAGTTTATGGAAAAATCTTTCACTGCGTAGCCGCCGCAACTTGGCCCGTATCAGGTACGATGATCTTTTGCAGCTCTGCCAGATACGCGGTCTGGGCAGCGGAATAGTTTTCCGGGCCAGCGATGATGGTTTCGAGGGACTCCATCTCGGAAGTGGAGGCGCGTCTGCCGTGCCACATGTTGGAGAGATAGACGCGGGCCTTGGCGATGGGGCCGGCCTTGGACGAGGTGATCGCTTTCTCCATGGGGAAGCTGGCGCGGTCGGCGTAGACCACCCAGAAGACGTAGGCCGGAATGCCGTTCCAGGAAAATTGGCGAGGATAAACCTGGAGACGGATTCCGCGAATCTCGGTCGCGAATGAATCGTAATTGGCGACCTTGACGAATCCGGCGGCGGGCAGGCAGATGTCGGGGTTGTGCGCCTGGAAAACCGTTTCGCCTGTCGGTTTGGGGTGATAACGGAACCAGTAGGTCGACCAGTTCCAATTCTGGTTGTCTGTCCATTGCACGTCGCGACCGGCATCGTATTTGAGGATGTCGTGGCTCTCTTCGGCGATGGGCATTTCCTTGAACTTGCCGGAGGTTGGAAACGATGCGGTCCAGGTTGGGTAATGGGGCTCACCGTGTTCACGCCAATCGTACCAGCCTTGGGTGGCGATAGTTATCAGGACAGCGGTGAGGAGAATTCCGCAGGCGAGGCGTTGCGCCAGGACGGCCTGCGATGGGGACCAGGGTTGCGATGAAGTTGCCGAGGTAGCTGGCGGATTCTGCGGAGCGCGGCGGTTGAGGTAGGCGCAGAGGAACCAGGTCGTCAGCGATGTAAAAATCAGGATGAAGAATCCGGCGGAATCGTGCCAACGGCTCATGACGGTTACACCGTAGAACGAGGCCATGAGGGAGAGGAACAACGCGCGGATAAAATTTCCGACCAGCGCCATCGTCAACGCGAAAAGGATGATTTTCCCGCGTCTCGGCCATGCGAATCGATAGAACTCGCCGAGGAGGAAGGCGATCATCAGCGCGGCCTGCAACGAGCGGATGCCGCTGCACGCCGCCTCCACGCCGAGAGTGCAATGAGCCAGGACGATGACGTTGCCCATGGCTTGGGCGTAGATGCCGCCGATGACTAAAACGTGCGCCACCAGCCACGCGTTGAATTGTTGGAGGCCCTGTACGATTGGATCCTCGATTTGGGCCGGCCATGGGACGCTGATGAGGAGAAAGCAAATCGGGAAAGCGAAGTGTCGCGTCCACGCGGCGCCGCCATAGGTCCACATCCAATAGAGCAACGCGCAGACGTAGAGAATGGCACAACACCAGAGCAGCGGGCGGGAACTCAGGGACGATTCCAAGGCCATTCGGAAGAAGAGGAAGAGGACGGCCCAGATGAGGATGAATCGCAGGATTCCGGGCGAGCGACTGGGCGGTGCGGGCGCGGGTCGGGTCGTCCAGCGCTCGGAGAAGACAAGCAAGGCGAGCGGCGGAACCCACCAGCCAAACGAGTAGCTCTCCAGATAACTCCACGCGTAGGAAAGCGGGAACAAGATGACTCCTCCGGCGAGGAGCAGGCAGGCCCAACTGGTCCACGGCAGTTTCGTCCCAGCGGCTTCCAAAGGGAGGGCTGAGCCCTTGAGGCCGGGATGTGGAGTCACCCAGTTACTCTACCGATTTTTACATCTAAAGTAAAACTGTGCAGCCTGTAGATAGTGATACAATTTGAGAATTCTAAAAATTTACACATCAAAATTCCTTCATCCTGAGTTTGTCGCACACATGTGTGTCAGGATCAGCTCCCAAGGTATTTGCTCATTATCAGCCCATCTCTGATTGTGAAAGTCACCGGAAGCTGATCCTTCGACAAGCTCAGGATGACGGATTGTTTGTAGAAATTTTCCACAAAGGCTGAAATTGATTTTTTAGTCGATAAAAAAGTTAAGTGACAGCAAGCCTGCTGATATTTAGTCTCTTCGTATTAGCCCCCTCCTTTCATGAATGTAGGAAAATTCTGGCTTTTGACTTTCCTGTCACTGGTCATCGCCGTCCTCATTTTGCTGGAGATCGTTTGTGAAAATCAGGTGGAAGTCCTTGCCAATACCGTGGGCTCCAATGAAGCGCGTATAGGCCAAGCCCGGCAGCAGAATGAAATGCTGCGGCAGCTGATCCAACAAATTGCGATCGCATCCCGGCAGGATCCCGCCCTGCTCAACCTGCTGACCAAGCGCGGCATTCATTTGCAAGTGACGAATACGAATGGCGCCGCGATTCCCGAAAATCCGTCCGCGACAGCGCCCTCCGCCTCAACTCCTTCGCCCTAATGACGACTCCACTTCCAGAAGAGGTGCCGGGGTACAACACGACGCCCCGTCTACGATCGAAGAAAAAATTGTGGTTTCTCGATGCTCCCACCAGCCTGGAAGGTTACTACTCGCCGTTCTGGCCTTTGCTGATCGTTTTTTTGGCCTTCATCATTCTTCTCGTCTACGAGATCTCGTTTTTTCGCTATCGGACGATGGTACTCCGCGCGCAAAATCTGCACCTTGTCGATGGCGTGAAAAAGGCCAAGGAGCAAATCGCTTTTATCGAGGGAGTGCACGCGGACCTCGATTCGCTTGCGCCCGGTCATCCAGCGGCGGCCACTCTGCTCAAGGAATTTTTCCCGCCCGTGCCAGCGGCGCCCCCTGCCCCGGATGATCTTCCGAAGACGCCGTAGAAATTGTCCGTAATCGCCAAGTGTGATTTAAAAATCAAAAAAAGTATGACCCCAACTTCTTCTGTTGATACACCCGCTACCGGTATCCGCGAACAGCGCTCGCTCTTTTTCGATGCGACGCCTCTTCTGGATGATCCGGCGGCCTTGCGTCAACGGGCAGAAAAGGATGGTTATCTCTTTTTCAAACGGTTTCTGCCCGCCGAACCACTTCTGGAACTACGGCGACAGATGCTTGAAATCTGCGCGCAACGGGGCTGGCTCGCCGCCGGGCGCGATTTGATGGAAGGCGTGATCGACGAGGCCGCGATCAATCAGGTTCCTCCCGAGCAGATGCGCAGCGACATCGGCGTTTCCGGTGAGGCTTATCATGCCGTGCAGAAGTTGGAGCTCTTTCATACCATTCCCCATCATCCCAAATTTCTTTCGCTGTACGGGAAACTGTTCGGCAAGGAGGCCATTCCGCATCCGCGACACATCGCGCGGATGATCACCAGTCACCGCGTCGTCTCTCCCACGCCGCCGCATCAGGATTTCATTCATATCCAGGGCACTCCAAAAACATGGACTTGTTGGTTTCCGCTCGGCAATTGCCCGCGCGAAATGGGCTCGTTGACGGTCTTGCGCGGATCGCATCATAACGGCGTGGTTTCGGTCGCGCCGGCCCAGGGTGCGGGTGGTTTGGCGTCTGTCTTATGCCCGAATGAAATCGACTGGGTTGAGGGCGATTTCGAACTGGGTGACATCCTGACTTTCACCAGTTGCACGGTGCATCGCGCCCTGCGCAGCCAGCATCGGAATCGCATCCGGCTCTCGTGCGATATTCGGTTCCAGGCCCTTGATGAGGAAATTCACGAGAACTCGCTCAAGCCACACGGCGAGTACAACTGGGAAGATCTCTATCAAGGCTGGAAAAATCCGGCGGTGCAATATTACTGGAAGAATCACGAGCTTCGCCTCTCGGCCTGGGATCCGAGTCTTCAATGGCAAAAAGAGCGGATTTGCAGCTAGGGCCTGTTCATACTCTCGATTTTAAAAACGCCGTCATCCTGAGCGAAGGCGAGGCAATCGATCTCCTTTCCTCAAACGAGCTTCCCGAGCCGAAGTCGAAGGACCCAGCCTGATGAAGCGACCAGTGCGGGTAGCGTCAAAAAAAATCTCAAACCAAAAGGCAAGCCTCTCGCAGGTTCGACGAGGGAGGATTCTCTTTTAGAATCGAAACCACGTTGCTGACGGTCAAATGTTTCCTTGAGGCGAGAGTAGGTCCTTCGACTGCGGCTCGAGAAAGTCTTGGGAGAAAAGCTATCTCTTGCCTCGCCTTCGCTCAGGATGACGGCCTTTTTAAAATCGATGGTTTTGCAGAGGTCTCAAGTTGTCCGGGCCACCCGAATTGCGAGCATCACTTTTTGATATGCCCTAGAGCCTCTGCCGGAGGAAACGGACTTCTTCGCGCAAACGGTTCACTTCGTCCATAAGGGAGACGAATTCCCTTAGGCCCTGATGATTGATTCCGTATTCCGAGAGGAGGAACGCGATCTGGCGCAGTTTATGGATGGCTTCCTCGTCGAAGAGAATTTCTTTTTCCGTGGCCTGAACGGGAGAGACCAGCCCGTGCTGATAATAGAGAACGATTCGATCTTTTGAGATGTGCGTGATCCGTTCGACCGTTTCGATGGTGTAGATCGCTTGCGATCCGGACGCTGGAATGTCATCGGGAGCGGGTTGATTGGATTTGCTCATGGCGATGGTTTTCTTGAGAAAATTTAATCCCGGGGATTGAAAGAGGATTTGCGGCTGAGTTGCTCCCACAACTCTTTTTCGGCGGGCCCGACATGCGTGGGTGTCTGGATATCGGCGACGACGTAGAGATCGCCCCGTTCCTCCGACTTGGGCTTGGGAAGTCCGCGACCGCGCAGGCGCAGACGCTGACCGTTGGCGGTGCCGGGAGGTATTTTTACATCGAGATCGCCGTCAAGACCGTGGACCCGCACCGTCGTGCCGAGCACCGCTTCCCACGGCGCGAGCGCGAGGTCATGGTACAAATCGGCACCGAGCGCGCGGAAATCGGGATGGCTCGCGAGTCGGACGCGCAGGAAAAGATGCCCCGCGTCGCCACCACCAACCCCGGCTTCGCCCTTGCCGGGGACGCGGATGATCTGGCCTTCCAACGCACCCTTGGGAATGCGCACCTTGAACGATTCCGTTTTGACCGCGCCCGTGGCGGGATCGACGGTTTGAAAAGAAATGGGCCGGATCGATCCCTGCATCGCCTCCTCCAGCGTGACGCTAATGGCACCTTCGATGTCCTGACCGTGGCGTTTTCCTGAGGCGCGTGCACTTCGGGGTTGGCCGCCTGCTCCTGGGAATCCGCCGAAGCCTCGGCCGCCGCCAAACATCTGCTCGAAGAAGTCGCTGAAGCCGGTGCCTTCGAAATGGAATTCCTGCTCAGGACCACCACCGTCCGTGCCCTGCGAATGATAGCCGTGGCCGGGAGGCGGACCGCCCGGCACGTTCCAGTTCGGACCCAACTCGTCGTACTTCTTCCGATTTGCAGGATCACCCAAAACTTCGTAGGCCTCGTTGATCTCCTTGAACTTGATCTCGCCTGCTTTCTTGTCCTTGGCGACATCGGGATGATGCAGGCGTGCCAGCTTGCGAAAGGCTTTTTTGATTTCGTCACTGGTCGCGGAGCGATCAACTCCCAGAATCTGGTAGTAGTCCTTGAAAGCGGCGGGCATACGTCGAGATAAATATACACGGCCCGACGAAAGGGCACTCAAAATCTGTTGAACCGCGAAATGTTTTCAAACGCGATTCTCCGCACCTCGTCCCGTCTTTACATTTTTGTAAGATTTGAAACCTCTGGGGCCCGCAAACGTCGAATGATACATGGTACTTTTATCTTCGAGCAAAATTCGGCTCGCCGCTGTTTGCGCGGCCGTCCTGCCTCTCGTTCTCACCGCCTGCGCCCCCACCGAACAACAGGAGGCCGATTACACTGCCGTCGAGCACAGCGGTGTTTCATCCGCCATTTATGATAAAATGGTTCATGGAGATTCGTTGAGCGTCTCCGACATTGCCTCGTTGGCTCATGCCCGCGTCAACGACGGCATAGTCATCCGGTACATTCGCGATCATGGCACCATTTATTACCTGGCTCCGCAGGATATCGATTATCTGCAAAAATCGGGCGTCTCCCAGAGCGTGATCGATTTCATGGTGCAAACGGCTCCTCCTCCCGGCCCCGGAGGTGTTTATGTCAATCCTCCGCCGGTATCCGTTGGTGTGATCTTTGGGCCTTATTGGGGTGGGCATCACTGGCATTAGGGCCTTGCGCCTTCGCGGACCCGGGGCACATTAGAAAAGAGGGAGGCCCCTTGTTTAGAATTCGCTCTAACGGGCGTGTGAGCGTATGCCAAAATTATCCACTTCCTATTCGCTGCGGCGTGATGAGGTGGTCGGCCCCGGGTTAATTCGTGTTTTGAAAACGATGGCGGAAAATGCCCGCAATCTTTCCGGGCGTCCAGTGAGCCAGTTGCCGGATTCCATTCACGATTTGCGCACGCTGATCAAGCGGCTCCGGGCGATTCTTTGGTTTGATCGCCCGGTGCTCGGCAAGGTCCGCTATAAACAGAGTAACGGCGTTCTTTGCAAGGCGGCGGCCCGACTCAGCCAGGCGCGCGATCTCGTTGCGGTCCAATTGGCGCTGACCAAAGCGGCTATGCCCGAGACAAACGAAGAGCATCTGCGGTCGCTGGTGCGGGTCTCGCAGGCCTTTGCCCGGAAGGAGGCTGAACGCAAAAAATCTGACGAGGCCTCGTTGAGTCCTCTCAAAAAAGCCGTTGGCGATGTCGTTCCGGTTATCGAACAAACGATAAGGGTCGCGAAAGACAGGAAAGTGCCTTCGCCCCGACAACGTATTAAGAAGGCATTTCGTGTGGCCCGGAAAGCGAGGAAAAAGGCCCTGCGCGAAAATCAGCTTCCCTTGGTCCACGAATGGAGGAAGAAGAGTAAACGGCTTTTCTATCTTCTCCAGCTAACAAAAAATCTTCCCGGGACCGGGATGGCCGGTTGTCTTGAGAAGGTCGATAAGCTTCAGGAGACATTGGGCGAATTTCAAGACGGCGTGGTCGCTGAAAATCATTTGCGCAGGCATCCGCCTGATGTCGATGCGACTGACCTGGACCGGACGATACGTCTCCTGAAGAAGAAGAGGAAGCTGTTGCTTAATTCTACTCTGTCACATTCCTTACCAACTTTTCCACTTTAGCATATTAGCGCAGGAAAAGTCAAGACAAACGTCTTAGACGGGTGAAATTTCCAATTCCTCAATTTCGAGTGTAATAAAAGGAAATGATTACTAATTCTAAAAATTTTTCCTTTCGCCGAGCAGAATTAGAGAAAGTTTACACTCAGGATGAGCGTAGGTTTTTAGAAGCTTACCAGTCGATTCATGGGATTCTGAGGAAAAACATAGTAGAACATTCTCACTTACAACTCTTAACTCAATTCCCTCTAAAATACCTAATTCTTGAAATTTTTTGGCGTCCTCTGCGCTATTTAGGATTAATAAAAAAGAAGAAACGGGGATTTCCATACCCAGTGTGGGTGCGGGATACAAAAAACGGTTTACCTCAGATCGAGTTGGAATACCCATAATTTTTATCCTTTTAAATTCATCCTCTCCCACTGTTTTTCGCGCTCTTCTCCGATTTTGTCTCCAAATTCTTCAAGTTTCTTTTCAGCGGCGCGAACCATGCGGCTTAATGGAATTCCAAAAGCTTCAGCCAGAGCCTTAGTGGTACTGATATTGGGGCTACGAGCGCCAAATTCTAGCATTGAGATATAGGTTTGATGGAGTCCCGCTTTCTCAGCAAGAGCGGCTTTGCTCCACCCCTTCTTTTCTCGTAATTCCATCACGACAAGGGCAAACGCCTCTGAAAATAGAGTCATTCCCCATGTTGGCGAATCCCATTCCCCCGCATGGATAAGACATTTGTCTTGCGTTTCCAGAGGGTTAGATTAAAAAAAGAACGAGGAATTTTAGGAAATGCCTATCTTTTGTCTCTTATTTTTTACGGGTATGTTGTTATTTCCGCTTGGAATCAAAGCGGATGAAAACCAACTCGCTATCGATTTCAAAAACTCGGAAGCGACCACAAGTTACGATAAGTTCAAAGACAAAACCACTATCCACACAATTATTGAGTTAGGAGGGCATCGCCTTGCATTGGGATGGGGTAATAATGGGAACAGACTTACCAAGAGCCAAAATATGGCGCTTATTGTTAGCGGTGATCCTGTTGATTCGATCTCCTTTATAACGGACGATCAAAGATTTACTCTGGATTTAAAAGATAATGGTACCGCATTAGATTCGGAAATTTTGCAAAAATTATACTCAGCGAATGTTATTGAAATCCAAATTGGAGATAGCCAATACAAACTTAAAAGGGGAACTAATCTTTATGACCCCGCGAGCCCTTCTTTCAAACAGCTCCACTTCTTTTTAGATTACTTTTTTCAATTTCCAGATAATTACTAATTTTATGTCTCACAAAGTAACATTCAGCATCCCAGAACGAGAACTTGGCCGCGAAGACGTGGAATTTAAAATTAATTTTAAAGGCGCAAAAGTGGGAACACTTAAGGTCTCGAAAGGAACATTAGTATGGGTTCCGAAAGACCATACATATGGTCATAAAATCGGCTGGAAAGATTTTGATGTTTTGATGAAAGAACAACTGAAGGAATCCTAAAACATGGATGAAGAAACGCAAAAACATATCGAAGGACTTACCTCTTATGCCAACAGTATAGACTTACGATTATTGGCTGTAGAAGAGGCTATTTGTGAGATGTTCGGCTTTGACGAAACCAAGAAAGAGATATTCCGAAAAAAGATAGCTGATAACGCCAAACTGTTTTTGCAGATTCGGATGGAAGAGGTTGAAGATGTTGATCCCGCGCTCGCTGCAAGATTACTTGGCGCGCAGAATCCTTATTCCAAAGACGAAGATAATCCAGAAGATGAGGGGAAGGACGAAGAGGAGAAGTAGACATTTCCCCTCTTTACACCTATTTCCCACTAATTTTCTCTTTTTCTATGTCTCACCGCTAATTGGCGAAATATCTCTTCCTCCGTTACATCTCGTTTGGGCAGATAAAACGCCAGCATCGTAACGATATCCTGGCAACTCAAGAGCGGAAAAGCTTCAGCATTGAAAAGACGTTCCCGTAAAAGGAATAAATGGGCCAGCAAAACAAGGCTCATGTGATGGTGCCAGCCGCGCCACTTGCGCAATTGGTAGTCAGCCATGCCAAGGGAGCCTTTACTGTCCTCAAAGGCCCGCTCGATCCAAAAGCGCTGCCCTTGCATGTAGGCCAGACGTTCAATGGAAATTGAATCCGGCACATTTGAAACGGAAAACTTCAGATCGTCTTTTCCGGTATGATTCCGACGAATGATCAGATGAATCTCACGGTAAACCTTCTCATGGCTGGTTTTGATCCATGCTTTTACATGAAGGTAATCAAAAATTAACTTTCCCTTAGTCGATTGCCGAACCGTAATAGTTTTCCAGTTCGATTCCGCTTGTTGATCAACCCATTTCTCGACGGACTGCGCGGGAGTTTCGGGCTGTTCTGTGGGGTTTGAGAAATAAATTGTTTGGTTCTTGTGTACGTCGATTACGAACGTTGCACCAAGATCATAAAGATCACCCAAAAATTGAGGGTCTTTTCCGTAGCCAGCATCCGCGCCAATCCAGTTAAACTTTACGTTTCTCTCTTTGGCCGCTTTGACCATTTCAACGGCTTGCTGGCACTTGGTTTGAAACTTAATTTTATCTTTTGGAATGCCCGCAGCCACGCAACGTGCAGTGTCATCTGTCCATTCTTTGGGGAGATAGAGCCGGAAATCGAGAGGTAGAGACTTATCGCCCGCGATTAAGGCGGTGAAAACGGCAACTTGGCAGTTATCAATCTTGCCCGCGCGTCCGCTATACTGGCGCGCCACTCCAACGGATTTATTACCTTTTTTGGCAAAGCTCGTCTCATCAATCAAAAGACAGGTGTTTTCCTGCCCTCCCAAGAGCTTATTGCCTTCTTTGGCTACTTGATCCAAGACGGCATCTTCATTCCAAGGGGAATTGGTAACAAAGTGCTGCAATGCCTGTTCGTTGGATTCCACGACCTTTTCTTCCATGCGTTCCATGTTCTTTTTTTGAGCCTGAACCAACCCACTCAAATATTTCCCTGCTACCTCAGAATTGTCACGTGTTTGGGTTTGAAAGAAAGGTGCAAATTCCTTGTGGAATTGGGCAAAGCGTTCGGCAACGCCTTTTAATCTTTTTTCGGCTCCAGTCACGAATTTAAATTATTTAGTATTTTTGGGGAATATTAAGCTTTGTGGTAGATGGCTGGGGTTCTGCCGTTCCTTTCTTGAACGAAGTAGAGTTTTTTAGTGTTAATAAGACGGTTAAGCGTGGTGGTAATTGCGTTTTTGGTGAAAGTCTTTTTGGGGAACATTGTCAGGATTGAGGCGGGAATATCTTTTAATTTAAAATTCCCGTTTATCTTTAAAATAGCTCTTTCGATTTCTTCCGGTTCAGCAAAGATCGCCGCACTATCTGAGTTTCGACTATTTAGCATTTCATCAATAAAAGCTTTTGTATTGCCGTTTTTATGTCGGCTTTCAATTTTTAATACTTCTTTTACCGCCAATTTCTCCTTTTCGAGAATAGCAATTTGTTGATCAATTCGTTGTAGTAGTAAGTTAAGTTCGCTCATGTTGAATCCAGCATATGCTTTCTCTCCAATATTTGCAAGATAAATTTTCATAAACTATGATTCTGTGAATTTAAATTAATTTAAAACAATAAAAATGGCGTAAGGAGGATTTAAATGATTTTTTTTATTACCGCGTCAGGACTTCAAGAGTCACCCCCTTACTGGGTAATGTGACAAAGTAGAATTAAGGATGCGCGCGCGTATTGGCGTTCGATGATCCGAGAGCTTTAAGCCGCTTGTCCCCGGTTATTGCCGCATCTCCGGAAGCTGATCCTTCGACAGACTCAGGTGGACAGATTTTAAGACGAAGGCCCTATCCTCCCCCTTTTGCCGAGGCGGCCGTGGCTTCGGCTTCGGGCGGCGGCCAGACTTTCGACATGATGAGTGTTACCGACAAACCGACGATACAGCCGAGAATCACTTCGCCCACGCGGCTAAGGCCGATCTCGGCCCCGGTCTTGCTTGAATGATGAGTCAAACTGGCGGCAACGACGAGCGCCGCGGTGATGGGCGCCTGCCGCCACATTTGCGGTACGTGAACGATGTAGGATGAGATGAGGACGGTCACCGACAAGGCGAACGGCAACTTCCAATCGCTCACGCCGCCAAGCGTGAGAAAAACAAGCCCGATCGTGCAACCCAGCATCGCGTTGATGAGCCGCCCGCGAAACGTCTGGTAGGCCAGGTTCACGTTGGGGTCGATCGATGCGACCATCGAGCTGATGGCCCAGATCGGGTCGAGCTTGGCGAACTGACCCAGAATGATCCAGAGAACGCTGGTGGCGACGAAGATGTTCGCGGCAAGGTGAAAGCCGAGGAAATGATCTTTGATGATGCGTCCCCACCAGTTCATAAACAGCGCGCCGACCTGAAAAATTATTCGTGGCTCTGCGGCGGATTGCCCTTGAGCCGATAGACCGCGCCAGTCTTGGTCATGCCGAGCGCGACCCATTCCTGCGCCGCCAATTGCAGCGAGACGAAGAATTGCTCGTTGCGTTTCATGGCTGTGGCGTTGAGTTCATCCCTCTTCTGGAACTTGATCTGATAGGCAAATTCGCCCACCAGTTGCTTCTCGTCACCGCGAGTGCGCCAGACCGCGATATTGGCGCCTGCGGTGATGCCTTTCCCGAAGTCCAGCGTGCCCAAATCGAGCAGGACTTCCGAGACCGCCGTCTGGTTGACCAGCGCAATCTTGTCGGCCTCGCACATCTTCAAGGCCTCCAGGGGCGGAAAGATGGTGGATAGCGCTGTCATGGCGGCGCTGTCTCCGTCGTGAAGCTGGCTCCGGGAAAAGACGACGTTATGGGAGTAGAGCATGCGCAAGCCGCCGACTTCATTCTTTAGCGGCAGCATCTCCGCCTTGAACTTGATCTTGTAATCATTGATGTGCTTGGGTCTTACGTCCATGGCCGCGCTGGCCTGCAGGTCCGGATGGCGAAACTTGAAAACAATCTCGGGGTCGCCCATCAAAAAACCGTGCTGGTAAAGAGTGCGCCGACGAAGAATAAACGCGCTATTGTAGAGCTTGAAATCCTCCGTGTCCAAAAAGAGCACTTCCCGGACTTGCGGCTGCGCGTCCTTGAAACCCTTGGTGGAAAAATCAACTTCGGATTCCTCCGCCGCGCGCTTCACGAACTTGGCAAATTCGTGAAAGTTGTCCACCGAGGTGAACCGGTCGCCCTTGAGGATGATCTTGCACTCAAGGTATTGGACATCGTCGAGCGGATGCCCGTCGCTGTAACTGCCCTTTTTTAATTCGGCTAGCCCGGTGGACGCCGGAACATTTTCAACCGTATCTGGCTTGGGGGATTTATCGCTCATGGGAAAAATTTGGTTAATCCGACGTTGATTGGCTGAGACCTTTTATCACGCCTGCTGGCCCGCGTACATGACAACTGTTTAGTTCTTCGCCGGGGCATTTTCCGCCCGCAACCAGGCCAGATTATTCAAGGCGTGGGTGTAATGGGGATTGATCTTGAGGGCTTCCTCGTATTGATCCATCGCCTCGGGAATGCGGCCCAAACCGGTGAGGGCAACCCCCAGGTTATAGTGCGCCTCGGGATCGCGGGGCGTGATCCGGAGGACCTCTTGATATTGCTCCACGGCCCCGGAAAAATTTCCCTGCTGACCCAGGGCGCCGCCGAGATTGCCGTGGGCTTCGGCGTAATCGGGATTGATCTCGATCGCTGCTTGATAATGCTGCACCGCCTCCGGAAGTTGACCCAGGCTGGCGAACGCAACGCCCAGGTTGTTGTGCGCCACGGCATCCCGGCGATTGTATTTGAGTGCCTCGTCCAATTCCGCCATCGCCTCGGAAGTTTGCCCCATCTGCTCCAGCAGCACGCCCCGGTTGGTATGGGCCGGGCCATTCCCGGGATCGATCTGCAACGCCTCCTTATATTGCTCCATCGCCTCGGAATTCCGTCCTAACTGGACCATGACAGCACCCAAGTTGCCATGGGCATAGGAGTCCTGGGGATCCATGCGGACGGCTTCCTCATCCTGTTCCAGCGCTTCGGTCGTTCGCCCCTCACTTGCCAGTGCATAGGCCAGGTTAATGTGGGCACGCTCGTTGAGCGGACGCTTGGCAACCGTATCGCTCCAAATGGCCACTTCGCTGCGATAGTCGTTGTTGCGGAGGATGGTCAGCGTGATGTAGATCGGCGCGACCAGAAGAAATATCGCCATGCCCCGCCATCCCAGCCATGCGTAGACGCCCATCACGGCAACCGCGATGATCGCCGCGAGCGAAAGATACATGCGATGCTCCGCCATGACGTCTTTCACGGGGATAAAACTCGAGGTCGGTGCGAGGATCAGAAAAAACCAGCAGCCAAGAAAACCCAGGGCAGGCCACGGATGGGCGGGAGTCGGTGTGCGCCGCAAGGCGAACAGGGTCCCCGCCAAAAGCAGGAGGATGACCGGTGCAGAGAACCCCACCTGCCCCAGGTTCGAAATCTCCGGTGGCCCGTAATCTAAGACCTGCGGGTACGGCCAGACAGCCAATCTCAAATAAATCGCCACCGCATGAAACTCGTTGAGCATGTAAACCGACGGCGGCAGGCCCGGGATATAACCGACCGAATGGTTGCCTGCGCCCGCCCGCACCATCAGCCAGATCAGGAACATCCATGAGCAAACCAACCCCATATAATAGGTTTTCCGCTCCCTCAGGGCCTTTCGAAAAGTCCCGACCACAAACGTGCGATCATACAGGAGTATGATCAGCGGCGCCGAGATCATCGCCTCCTTGCTCGCCGATCCCAGCAGACAAGTCACAACCGACAAGGACAACCAGCGCGCATCACCTCCCGATTCCGTCCCCCGGATGAACGTATAGAGGGTGAGCAGGTAAAACAGGCCCATCAACGATTCGCACCGCTGCGTCGTATAGGTCACCGATTCGGTTTGGAGCGGATGCACCGTCCACAACAAGGCAATCACCAGGGCCAAAGGAAGAGCCGCGCTACCGAAGCGGTCGCGCAAAACAGGTTGAAGCAGGGTGCGCCGGACAACGCCGAGCAGCGTCAAACCGCTTAGAATATGAATAAGGAGATTGACGACGTGATAGCTCCACACCGCCGTGCCTCCCAGCGCATAGTTCAGCGCAAATGATAATTTGATGAGTGGCCGGCCATTGATCGTAGCCATATCCTGATGGCTGGGATACACGACCTCCCAAAAAGGCCAGAGATGCCGAATGAAGGGATTATTGGGAATGGAAGGGAGATCATCAAAAACAAACGGCCCGGAAAAGCTGTTGTGAAAAGCGATTGTCGCCGCCACCGCAATGATGGCCGCCGCGCCGAGCGTCAGTCTCCGTGACTGGATCCATTCCCGGCATGAATCAAGGATGGATCGTGTTGAGGAAGCGGATGTCACGCGCGTCCTTTATTTCAGAAAATCGCTCTTACGAGAAGACCTTAGGAATGAACCGGCGCGACGATGGAGAGAAAATGCCAGTCGTTCGTGACGAGGCAATAGAGGGCCAGCAATAGATTTGTCACGCCGTGCGCGAGCATGACGCTGCCCAGGCTTTTCGTGCGGATAAACCAGGCCCCGTAGATCAGCCCGACGATGGCGCCGAGTGGCCATTCCGGGCCGTGCTCCGCCGCGAAGAAAGCGGTGGTTACCCAAAACGAGAGCGCCGTATAGGTGCCGAGCGGTACTGTGGTGAAGTCCTCCTTGATCAGCCAGCGCATGAGAAATCCGCGCCAGAAAAGTTCCTCCATGATCGGAACGACGACGGCGATGCCGAGCAAGCGAAAGCTGAAAAGAATCCATGCTTCGACTGGCGGATAAAGTTGGAAGGGATTGCGCCCGATGAGCGGTTGATCGTAGTGGACCAGCCACGGATCGAGTCCGATCCATAGCACCACCCCGGCGATGCCGATCAGTACGCTCATCGCTGGCGCCTTCGGGGTCAGGGTGGGCAATGATCGCCAAAACCAGAGAATGACCGCGCCGACGCAGATTGTTTTCGGCACGTAGATCAGATAGTGCTGATTGGGCGCCCATCCCTCGCCCATGAGAAAAATCATGAACAGGATAAAGGGTGCCACAAAGGGCAATGCCGGCGACTTCATCATGGATTCCCGCCAAGGTAGTGAACCGGCCGAAGAATGCGATGCGAAGTTGCGTTACCGTTGTAAGAACAATCCGGAATCTGAATTTTGACGGAATTACGGGAGGCAGACGGAATTAACGGAATTTTTTTATGAGGTTTGCGGGAAGTAATTGAATTGCGTTCCCAAACACGCACGCGTGATGGAGTTGGGGAACGAGGAAAAGACAGGCGGAACTGATCCTTCGACAAGCTCAGGATGACGGATCGTTTTTAGTTAATATTCCGTTAATTCCGTCTGCCTCCCGTAATTCCGTCAAAATCAGTTCCTGCGCCACACACTCACGCATTCGATCTGCGCGGTGCGGGGGAAGAGGTCGATCGGTTGTACGGAAACGAGCTGGTACGATTTCGAGAGCATCCGCGCGTCGCGGGCCAGCGTGGCTGGGTCGCATGAGACGTAAACGAGGTGCGCCACTTGATCGAGACAGAGCGCCTCGGCCAGACGAAGAGGAAGTCCTTCCCTTGGGGGATCGACCAGCACGCTGGTTTCTTTTCCGGTCGCCTCGGTAAGGGCCCGCAATTCCTCCGGTAGAACGAAGGCGACATCGGCATCGCGCCACTCCACGTTGGTCAGCCCGAGCCGATGCGCATCACGAAGCGTGCGCGGGTCGTTATCGACGGCTATCACTTGCTGAAATCGTCCCGCCACAATTTCCGTGAAGAAACCACCGCCGCAATAGCCTTCGAGCAACATCCCGCCCTTTTCAGGTAACGCCGCGCCAATCAATTCACGCAAAGCTTCGTGCAGGTCTTGATTCGCCTGGAAAAAACCGCTCCGGGGCACGGTCGAATCGCGCAGAGAATAATGGCCCTCCGCCTGGCGACTCGTGCGCAGCTTCTCCAACTCCACGTTCACGGCGGGTCGCGCCAAAAGGCATTCGCGGATATCGATCAGCTCGCGCCCGTTCACGCCGCGAAAACCGATTTTTCCTTCTTCGGCGTGAACCGTGATCCGGTTGCGATAGCCGTAGGGATTCGGGCTGGGAATGATTGGCAGAACCGGGGCATCCGGTAATTTGCCCACGCGCGCAAAGGCTTCTCTTACCTGATTCTCTTTAAGGCGGCATTCCTCGGCATAGGTGAGGTGCTGGTACTGGCAACCGCCGCACTTGGCGTAGTAGGGACAGGGAGGATTATCCCGGGCAGGACCGGGCTGCGTGATCTCGACGATTTCACCGCGTGCGTGATGCGATTTGCGATCTGTGATGCGAACCTTGAGCTGGTCGCCCTCGGCGCTAAAGGGAACGAAAATGACAAACCCGTGCGGCGTCCGGGCAAGGCCGTCGCCGCCAAAAATCACCTTTTCAATGGTGACATCGATGATATCCCCACGCGTTAGCACGGGAACGGAGTCTGCGGTCGAGTTAATGGGACGTGAAACGGGAAAGCCGTTGTGAAAAATCCGCGCGGGCTGCGTCGGGTGACCTTAGTACCAATTCGTCAGGTCGCCGGGAGGGTAGCAATTGACGACCATGGAATCGTAGGGCGGCAATTTCTGGCTGCGATAGGAACCGTTGTTGGTCGGGAAGGGAGAGGTAACGACTTCAAAGACGCCGATGCCGATATCCATGACCATCCGGGAAACACCCTGGGCGATAAAGCCTTTGCAGAACGCGACGTTGGCGCCTTCGGTGTCGATCATGCCGTACTGCGAGACGAGCATCTCGGAGGGAGAGGTGATGATGTCGGAGATACCGCGTCCGAGTTTGTCGTAAAACGAATCCTTGATCGGCATGGAGATGTCCGCGCGGGCGGAGGTCAGGGCCATGGTCAGCACCAAGGCGATGGAGAGGATTCGCTTCATGAGAACAAATTAACGCTAAAAGTGTAAAAAGAGCAAGAGGGAAAATTACGGATTTTTAACCTTACCGAGTTTTGACGGAATTAACAAATTAATGGGGTTTTTAGGTGAAGGTCCGCGTGAGGGTTATATGGACCGGGCCATCTCGTATTCAAAAAGAACCGGGTCATTCGGATACGGTTCCGTGTTTCCGGTCATGGAGAATCCGTTTCGCTGGTAGAATTTGATTGCGGTCAGGTTGTTGCTGGTGACGGTCAAGAGCAGTTGCCTCGCTCCTCTACTGGCCGCCCATGCCCGGACGGTCTCGATCAACGATTGGCCGACGCCGCTTCGCCGGTGCGTCGGGGCAACCCACATGGAAACCAGCTGGGCTTTGTGCGGATCATTTTCATCCAAAAATGAGGCGACAATCCCGCACGGTTTTCCCGCCTCCATCGCCAGATAACCCATTGACCTTTCGCTGGTCCATTGCGCGGCCCGCTTGCCCCAGTCTTCGTCCGTGAAAAGGGATTCTTTCGCGTAGGTGCTTCCGAATGCCGTCGGAGAATCTTGTAGAGCCTGCAGACGTGTAGCCTTGAAGATCGAGACGCTCTTGGGAGTAATTTGTTCAATGACAGGCATATTCTTTTCGTTTTCCCTTAATATCAAATATCTCGAATAAAAGGCAGACCGAACTGATCCTTCGACAAGCTCAGGATGACGGACTTTGAAGAGGGGCTTTGCTGAGGTCTATTAGGAGGAGCTTCCGGGCTCCTGGCCACCGCGCCCGAATAGATCGAGTTCCTTTAGGACTTCTCGGGCCTTCTCTTTCTTTTGCTTGGCCTTGGCCATTTTGGGGAGGCCGGTGTCGTCGATCTGGCCTTCTTCGAGTTGGCGCAGGATTTCCTTGGCGCGTTTGAGGACGGGCGCTGGAAGACCGGCGAGGCGGGCGACCTGGATGCCGTAGCTTTTGTCCGTTCCGCCGGGGATGATTTTGCGGAGGAAGACGATGTGATCGCCCCATTCACGCACGGCGACGTTGTAATTCTTGGTCGCGGGGAGGAGCCGCGCGAGTTCGGTCAACTCGTGGTAATGAGTGGCGAAGAGCGTGCGGGCGCGCAGCGTGGAGTTGAGATACTCAGCCACGGACCACGCGATGCTCAACCCGTCGAAGGTGCTCGTGCCGCGTCCGATCTCGTCCAGAATAACGAGGCTGCGGTTGGTGGCGTGGTTGAGGATGTTGGCCGTCTCGTTCATCTCGACCATGAAGGTGCTCTGGCCGCGTCCGAGGTCGTCGCTCGCGCCGACGCGGGTGAAAATGCGGTCGAGCAGCCCGACCACTGCGCGCTTCGCGGGGACAAAGCAGCCACAATGGGCCAGCAACGCCAGCACGGCGACCTGCCGGATGTAGGTGCTCTTGCCCGCCATGTTCGGTCCAGTGAGAATGACCAGCCGTTCGGTTTCGATCTCCAGCCGCACGTCGTTCGGCACAAATTTCTCGCTGGCGGCGAGTTGTTCGAGAACGGGGTGACGCGACTCCTCTAAGAGAAGCAGGCCGCCATCGTTCATCTCAGGCTTGATGTAATCGCGCTCCTGCGCCAGCGCGCCCCAGCCGAGCAGCACGTCGATTTCGTGCAGCGCCCGGGCCGTGTCTTGGATGACACGCAAGTGAGGCACCGCCGCCGAGCGCAGATCGAGGAAAAGTTCGTACTCTAGCTGCCGCGAGCGTTCCTGCGCGCCGAGGATTTTCGATTCCATCTGCTTCAGCTCAGGCGTCACAAAACGTTCCGCATTGGCGAGCGTTTGCTTGCGCGTGTAGTCGGCGGGGACGGCGCCAAGATTGGCGGCGCTGATCTCGATATAGTAGCCGAAGACCTGGTTGTAGCGCACCTTGAGCGACTTGATTCCGGTGCGCTCCTGCTCGCGGCGCTGGAGATCGGCCAGCCATTCCTGGCCCTCGACCGAGGCCGCGCGCAATTCGTCGAGGGACGCGTTATAGCCCGCGCGAATGAGACCGCCCTCTTTGAGAACAATGGGCGGATCGTCCGCCAACGCACGGCAATAAAGTTCAGATAAATCAGGGAGTGGAGTGATCTTTTCACCCAATTCGCGCAGGGCAGTCACGTCATGCTTTTCGAGCAGGTTTCGCAGACCGGGCAATTGTTCGAGAGAGACCCGCAGGGCGATCAAATCGCGGGCATTGCCGCTGCCTTGGACGAGCCGGGCGACGAGCCGTTCCACATCGCGCACCTGCCGCAGGCGTTCCTGCAGCGCGGTCCGTTCGGGCTGATTCGTCCGTGCCCAGCCGACCACGCTTTGGCGGCGCTCGATGCCGGGAATATCCCGCAAGGGGGCAAGCAGCCATTGGCGAAGAAGTCTGCCGCCGCCGGAGGTCACGGTGCGATCTACAGAGGAAAGCAGCGTCGTCTGGCCCGAGCCCGCCCGTAACGGATCGACCAACTCAAGATTACGCCGCGTGGCCGCATCGAGAATGAGCACATCTTCCCTCTGCCAGAGGCGCAACGAATGAACGTGCCCCAGTGAACGCCGCAGTTCATGTCCCAAGTAATGGAGCAAACCACCCGCCGCGCTGAGGGCTCCCTTGGAACCGGCATCGGCCAGACCGAAACCATCGAGCGATGCCGTCTTGAAATGGTCCCGCAGCGTGTGCTCCGCCGCATCCGGGGCGAAACTCCAGGCATCATGTTCAACGAGCAAGTAGGCGAGCTTTTCCCCATTGGAGAGAGCCGAGGTTTCCAGATCGATACGGTGCCCCTGCGCCACGACGACCTCCGCCGGGCTGAGCCGTCCCACCGCGTCGCGCAGGGCTTCCGGGGTAGCGAAATCGCCCGCGAAAAATTCGCCGGTGGTCAGGTCGAGCGCGGCCACGCCGAAGCTGTCCGCCAGCGGTGCGACGGCGACGAGAAAGTTGTTCTGCTTCGGTTCGAGTTGCCCCGCATCGAGAATACTGCCGGGGGTGAGAATCTGCGTGATTTCGCGCCGGACCATCTGTCCGGGCTTGGCCGCCTCCATTTGGTCACAAATGGCCACGCGACGTCCCGCCTTGAGGAGTTGCGCGATATAGCCTTCCGCCGCGTGATAAGGCATGCCGCACATGGGCGTTCCCTGCCGCTGGGTCAGGGTGAGATCGAGCAGGCGCGAGCCTTCCTCGGCATCGCCGAAGAACAACTCGTAGAAATCGCCCAGCCGGAAGAGCAGGAAAGCATCCGGGGGAATCTCGCGCTTGAGCCGATGATACTGCTGCATCATGGGCGTAAGGACATCGGACATGGGAGCCGAGAGTAGCGATCTTCCGGGCCCTTGAGCAGAATTTTTTTAAGATTAGATCAATTTGTGCGAATATATTGCAGCTTCCCGGCGTCTAAAGCACCGAGCTCTCTTGTTATTCGGTCCTTTCACCCCCTATCAATATGCCGTCTTCGTTTGATAATTGTTACGCTATGCCACTTGCCGCCCGGCGGTTCCTCGCGCATCTTTATCGGGACAGCTCAGTGTCCCTATGAATTTTACCACCCAGGCAGCGCAGGACATCCTCGTCAAAATTGAGCGTGATCCTGCTGAAGTACGGCATTGGCGCCAGCTTCTCATCCTTTGTTTCGACCAGAAGTCGATCGACACCCTCCAGACGTTGCAGGCCATCACCGCTGGGATCGAACAAATCTGGAACCAGCGCCGACAACGCGCCAAGGATGCCTACGAGGAGGCGAAACAAAAGCAACGCTCCACCGGCAGCACCGAGCCCCTCCCTTCCACGACGGTTCATTCCGTCCCCCTGAGCGTGCGGCAAAAGGAGACCTTCATCAAACTGGCGAAGAATCCTCAACAGCCGGCTCTCCTCTACCGGTTTGGCCTCTATCTGGAAGAGGAATTTGGCCTGCCCCAGGCAGCGTGTGCTCTCTATGAACGGGCGTTGAGCATTGGGCCCGAAGATGTCCAGACCGAGGAGAAAGTCATCGAGGCGATCAAGCGCCTGAATGCGCGGGTCCAGGAAGGCCCCAGGAAACCGTCCCATATCACGCCTGGGTCCGATATGGGCGTGGTCATTTCGCCGGAAACCATGGGGGTGAAGAGTCCTTCGCACCATCGTCCCAGCGCGGCCGCGTTGATCAAACGTACTGGACGTCTCTCCGTCGATCGCAGCCGTCTTCAGGTGGGACAAAATATCCTGACCGAGACGGCGTGGCCGGTGACGCAAAAGAAACTCGACGATGCGATGTCGCGTTTGCTCACGCGCACTGCCGTGGTCTGCGAGACCGCTCCGCGCCCCATGCGCCTGCCGCGCTCGATCGCACCCTCGCAGTGGCTGGAATTTCTGGAGGGCCACGTCACGCTGTTGCTGGCGACGCTTGAAGCGCAGGACATCATCATCCGCACGTCCATCAATCTCGAACAGGCCCCGCGCAGCGACGTGGCCGCGCGAACCGACCTCGTGCTGGCCCTGATGGAGGAGATCGAGCAGGGGCTCGCCTCGATGGATACGGCCCCCAAGACGACTTCCCTCAAGGCGGAAATCAAGCCGTCCATGGCGCAGTTGGAGGATATCTTTGAATGGATCGACGCTGGCGCGCTGGCCGAAGCCGAGTCCCATCTGCGCCAAGTCCGGGACGACGCTTTTCCCAAGGAACAACTAAGCGAGGTCTGGTCGCATCTCGGCCTGGCCTTCCAGAATAATCACGAAAGCAAACGCGCGATGGTCGCCTACCAGAAGGCCCGGGAACTTAATCCGGAAAATCTCCAGGCGTGGTTCAACGGCGGCATGATCCAGCACGAAGAAGGGATGCTACATCCCGCGCTGCAGTGCTATCTCCGCTCGCTGGAACTGGACCCGGAACAGGCGAAGATATGGTGCAATTTGGGCGCGTTGCAATTTCAGCTGGGCGAATTCCAGCACTCCGTGGATTCGCTGAATCGCGCGGTGGGCCTCAAGCCCGACTACTCCCGCGCCTGGGACAACCTGGCCGGTTCCCTTTGCGCGCTGGACCAACTGGACGAAGCCGAGCGGTGTTGCCTTCGCGCGATCAATTTCAAGACGGATTACGCCGACCCGCATTTCAAACTGGGCTCGATCTACTTTCAACAAAATCGCATGGAGGACGCAGAGAAGGCTTTCCGCAAGGTGCTCGAAGCCAATCACGGCTATCCGCTGGCGGGACATTATCTTGCCATCGTGCTGGCGCGGACCAATCGGCTCGAAAACGCGATGGAGATTTGCGAGACGGCCGCGACACCTCCCGGCGAAACGGAATTGCCGTCTCTCGCCTGGAATGAAATGGCCTTCCACCTTTACGAAAAGGGCGAGCTTCATGAAGCCATTCGCGCTTACGAAAAGGCGCTGGCCTTTACGCCGGAGCGCGCGGTCATCTGGCTCGACGCGGGCGTGGCGTACCAACAATTGGGCGAACTCCAGCAGGCGATGCTCCACTATTCACAGGCCGTGGACCTCGATCCCGAACTGGCCCGCGCCTGGCACAATCTCGGCGCAGTCAAAACGGAAATCGGCGACGCCAAGGGCGGCCACCAGGCGCTGGAAGAAGCGGAGAAGTTGCTGGCGCGGGGACGGTAGAAGCCCCCTTTAAAAAATCGGTCATCCTGAGCTTGTCGAAGGATCAGTTCAGTGTTCCCTCGTTCCCAAGTTGCAGTTGGGAACGCACTTGTCCGCGCAATTTTATTGCCTCCTCTCATTCCCAAACTCCATTTGGGGACGCCTCCCGTTCCCCGCGAAACTCCACTTCGCGCCAATTTGCCAAGCCGAAGGGATCGCACGATTTTCCAGTCGCTCCTCACACCACGGCATGCACGCCGTGATTTATCTTGGCAACGGCGGCGCCCCCGCGCAGACGCCGGACGATCTCGTAGGACCATTCCATCGCCGCGCCTGCCGCCATGCCGGTGATGAGCTTGCCCTCGACGACGACCCGTTCCGTCTGCACCTGCCCAACTGAAAACTGCGCGCGCACCGAGGGATGACAGGTGATTCTCTCCTCCGGCTTCAACCAACCGTGGGTCAGCAGCGCGGTCGGTGCGGCGCAAATGGCAGCGACCCACTGGTCACGTTCCCGTTGACGCATCAGCCAGTCGCGCACGAGCGAACTTTCCGCCAGGTGCTTCGCGCCCACATCTCCGCCCGGCAACACGATGACTTCAAATTCACGCGCGGGATCGACCTCGCTGAGAAGGACGTCGGCGAGATGATGCGTCTTGCGCGCAGCGATGATCGGGCCGGGCACAAGCCCCGCCACGACTGTCTCAATCTCCGCGCGACGCAGGATATCGATGACCGTGATTCCCTCAATATCCTCGAAACCGGGCGCGAGAAAAACCAATGCGCTCATATGGCGGCCACCTTGGGCAGCGATCCGGACGATGAAACGGAAATCGTGGCGACGGCGGCGAGAATCCGGCTGCGGCGCGTGGCGAACTCCTCCGTGCGGACGACATGTGCGGCAATGTCCTTCGACCAATCGACCGGCACATCGATCCACGATTTACAGCCTTCATACTCCGGCGCGGGTTTAAGTCGATGCGGCAGATTGATCTTCGAGACGCGGACGATGAGAAGGTGAAGTCCCTGCTCCATGCCCGGGCGATCCTGGTAGCCAAAGCGCTCGCGCAAAATCTCCTCGCCCCAGAAATGAACGTCGTCCAGTCGCGCCACCTGTTCCCATGAACTGAGATAAAGGGCGTCGGTCACTTCGACGAAATACTGCAGCGTGAAGTCCTTGCCGGTGTCAGTTGAGGGCGCGATCAGGCGGCGCAATTCGGGCTTCGTTTTTTCCCATTGTTGATGAAAGCGCGTGGGAAAGAGCCAGAATTTCGGATGCTTGGCCTGGAATCCAGCGCGTCCTTCCGCGATACCGCCCTTGCGCAGCAGAATGATTTGCGCGCCCTGGCCAAGCGCCTCGACGATGGCCTCCCATTCCTTGAAGGCCGGAGCACCGGCGGGCGCAGATTCGGTAGCGGGAGGAATCGATGCCGGAGCCGCACCCGGTTTGGGTGCTGGCTTTGCGGCGGGACTTTCGGGAGCAGCCCCCATCGATTCATTGACGATGGCTGCGTTCTTCCAAAAATAAATCCCACCGGAAAGCACGGTGATCACCAATGCGATCCAGTAAAGCGGAAGCTGAGCCGAGTCCAGCAGGCGCGCAATGGAAGTCCCCTGCAATCCAAATTCGCCCAGGCTGAGGTAGCTGAGGGAAACGAGAATCGAGACGATTTGCGAGATGGTCTTGTGCTTGCCGATTCGTTCCGCCGCGAGAATTTTTTGCTTATGCGCGGCGATGGTGCGCAAGCCGGTGATAAGGAATTCGCGGGCGATGATGAGGACCACCATCCAGGTCGGCGCAACATGGCGATACACGAGCTCCACCAACGCGCCGATGATGAGCACCTTGTCCGCGAGGGGATCGAGGAGCTTGCCGAGATCGGTGACCAGGTTGTACGTGCGGGCGATATGACCGTCGAGCCAGTCGGTCAGGCTCGCGAGGGCGAAGATGCCAAGGGCTGTCGTCGCCGCGTAAGCCCAGTCGAACGACAGGGAAATCAGCAGCAGGCCGCACATGCCCAGCCGCGCAACGGTAAGTTGATTCGGCAGGTTAAGCGTGGGTGCGCGGTGGAGGGTCATAAAAACAGATGTGGAATACACACAACCATGCGCCAGTTTACCGAGTTTCTCAACCCGGCATTTTCTTACTACCGATGTAAGGCCGAGGAATTAGCCACAAAGAACGCAGAGAACTCAAAAATGAAGGAAGCACGGGCTTTTCTTTTTCAGACTCTTTGTGTTCTTTGCGCTCTTTGTGGCTAATTCCTTCCTATAAAATCAGCTTCAGCGCGCCCAGCGCCGTGCAGATCAGCAGGAACCGCTCGAAAATCTTTTGCGGCATGATCTTCGCGAGGCGGTGCCCGCAAAAGGCCCCGACCACGATCAGGGGCGCAAGCATCAACGCCAGCGTCAGCGAGGTGGCATTGGTCAGTCCGAGATGGACGCTGAACGGTATCTTGCAAAGATTGATGACAAAGAAGAACCAGACCGACGTCCCGATGAGATTCCATTTCGGAAGCCCGACGGAAAGAAAATAGAGATTGGCGACCGGCCCCGCCGAATTAGCCAGCATGGTGGTGATCCCAGCCAGCACGCCCATGCCGTGCCCGAAGGTGTGCGATTCAAAGATATGATCCACTTTCTCGCCGAGTGCGCTGCGCAGGAATTGCACGCCAATCAAGGCCATGATGATCCAGCCGATCAGCGGCCCGAATTTCGCTTCCGGAATTCGGTTCATCAGATAGGACCCGATTACGACTCCCACGACCGTTGGCGGCAGGAGTTTCCAGAAAACCTTCCAAATGACGACGCGATGATAGACGCCAATGGCGCAAACATCTCCAACGACGAGCAGCGGCAGGATGAAGCCGGTCGATTCCTTCGCATTCAGGACGATGGCGAAAATCAGCACCGGCAAAATACCGAGCCCAGTCAGACCGCCCTTGTTCAGGCCAATGGCAAAGGCACCGCCGATCACCGCCACCCAGCCCCAATGGGAAAAGTGGGGCGGCGCCAAGTGGAACATCTGTTTGAGGTTGTAGCGGAGGAATGGCGGGAAGGCAAAAGGAACGGCGGCTGATTGATTCCTTCGAGGATCTCGGTGGAATCTTCTCTTCCAAAATTCCGTCATCCTGAGCTTGTCGAAGGATCAGCCTCCAAGGCGCTTTCGCAATTAAAACCTATCTGCTGATTCGTAAACTCTCCGGAGGCTGATCCTTCGACAAGCTCAGGATGACAGAATCGTAAAATCGGTTATACAAACGAGACGATGAACTTTTACAGACACGGGGATTGTCATTTGCGCGGTGGAACTTAGATTTCATCCATGCTTGATCGCTCTTTCATGGCCCGCTGGTTCCTGGTGGGCGGCGGCGTGCTGGCCGTCATCAGCATCATTCTTTGGTTTGCGCTCCCGATTCGCATGAGCTTTCCGCCCTACCTGTTGACCGCCCTGCTCGCCCTCGCCTATGGAGCCATTTGCCTGAAGTCGAACCGTCCCCGCAGCCTCAAGAAGAAATCATGAGCCAGCAGAAAAAGAAAACCGCGCTGCTCTCGACCAGCCTGAAGCTGATTTGCACCGACTTCGACGGCACCCTGGCCGAGGCCGATGGCAGGCCGATCTCGGACGCTTTTTTCGAGCGCCTGACCGCCTGGCGCAGGCACGGCGATGTCTACTGGATCATCAACACGGGACGCACCTTCGCCAGCCTGCAGGAGGACTTGGTCCGGCGCAAAGCCCCGATCTGGCCCAACTGGGTCGTCGCGCTGGAACGGGAAATCTGGCTCGTGCGCGACCGGCGCGGCGTCGGCTGGTTTGAGTGGAACCGCAAGTGCGAGCTGATGCACACGCAGCTTTTCGAGTCGGTGCATCCCGTATGGAAACTGGTCGAGGACTACATCACCCGCCACACCCAGGCCAAGCTGGTGGAGGACGCCGGTTCGCCGCTCGGCATCATTGCCAGTTGCGAAGAGGAGGCCGACGAGATTTCCGCTTTCATGACCCCGTTACTGGCCAACTGGCCCACGTTGATCGCGGTGCGCAACTCGATCTACTTCCGCTTCAGCCACAAGTTTTACCACAAGGGCGCGTGCCTGGAGGCGATTTCGAGTGGCCTGGCGATTTTGCCGCCGCAGATTTTCGTCGCCGGGGATCATCTTAATGATCTGCCGATGATGGACCATCGTTATGCGCGGCATATCGGGTGCCCCAGTAATTCGGTGGATGAAGTGAAGAAAAAAGTCCGTGCCGAGGGTGGTTATGTGGCCTCTGCCAAAGTGGCGGAAGGCACCGTCGAGGCCCTGGATCGTTTGTGCCCGTTGCCGAGGAGGTAGGGCAGAACGGTTTTTAGCATCCATCATCCCGAGCTTGGCTCGGTTTCAGTGGTAGCCGCCGCACGCCGGGCGGCGGTGTCTTCCGGCATCAGCTTTCTCATCGACCGCCGCCCGGCGTGCGGCGGCTACCACTGAGGCCTCTCCGCGCATATGTCTCAGGATGACGAAATTTGAATCGAAGGTCCTTGCTAATGCGATAATCCAGCGGGTGGAATAGCCGGCGCCGCTGCCGGTTTCGGATAGTAATTCACTCCATCGGGTGCGGTAGAGTGAAACGAACTGCTCCCGACAGGTTCCATCGGCGGAGAAGCTCCCTCCTGCGTCGCGTCTTTTTGCGATGGCTCCTTGCTCGTCGAACCTGTCTGCACCACGAGTTCAATCCGGCGGTTCTTTTCGCGGCCTACCGCCGTGCCCTCATCCGCCACGGGTTGCGTGCCGCCAAGTCCCACCGCAGTCAGGCGATGGCGACTGATATGCCCCGCGATAAGCAAGGTACGCACGGCTTGGGCGCGTTGCTTGGATAGCAGCAGGTTGTACTGCTCGTCCCCGGTGAGATCGGTATGGCCTTCGATGGTCACATCGAGATCGGGATGAAGCTTCAGGATCGCAACCACTCGATCGATCACCGGCTGTGAATCGTCATCGAGATCGGGCTTACCCGGCAAAAAGCTCAAGGGAAGAATGACGCGTCCATCCTTTAGCAGTATCGTCGCCAGGGGATCCTCGGTCGTGGCAGGAGGCGACTCCGGTCCTGGCGCCGGGGTCGGCTCTGGCGCTGGAGTGGGTACCGGGGCTGTTATGGCTGCGGGAGTGAGAGCGATCTCGGACTGTGGCGCTGGCGCGACGATGGTAGAAGGAGGAATGACAGCCAGCGGCGGCGGGGTCGCCGTTCTCGACTCGACCACGGTAAGCATGTTCACCCTGACCGATGGATTGAGAAACACCCAGATTTGCCGGCCTTGCTTCTCCAGGTGAAAAGTCTCCGTCACATTTCCAACCGCACCGCTTTTCTCCATCACATAGCCGGCGGCGGCGGCCAGTTTTTCGTAATAGCGTTGCGTCTTCAACAGCGTGGGCGGCGTCGCACTATCGCTCCACTCGTAGCGGATGACATAACGGTGGCCCTCGACCGGAACCGCTTCGAGATGGTTGAGGTCAATCGCCAGCGGGCGGGAAACCGAGAAGGTGTACTCCGCGGGATTGTCCTCATCGTAATCCGTGATCTCGAAGCCCGGCATGCGCGTCCAACCGGGGTAATCACGAGAGCCTTCCACATCGCCCGAATCGGCCGATGCCGGCAACGACGCGAAAGCGCAAGCAAGCAGACAAGGCAAAAGGAATAGCCGGTCGCACGGGGACATGAACAAAATGTAACCGCGCCACCGCCCATTCTGTCCAATGCAATCGGCATGACCCATGCTATGTTAAACCATGGAACTCCCCGACGAAGTAGGGATCATGACCCTTCCCAACGCAATCCTGTTCCCCCAGGCGTTGCTCCCTCTCTACATTTTCGAGCCCCGTTACCGGGCCATGCTCAAGGAATCGCTCGAAAATCAGCGCATGTTCGCCGTCGCGCTACCGCACACGTCGTCGAGCCCCAACCTCGTGCCGCACCGGATCGCCGGTGTCGGATTAATTCGCGCGTGTGTCGACAAACCGGACGGTACGTCGAATTTGATACTCCAGGGAGTCAGTCGCGTGCGCTTCACAGATTTCGTCCAGGAAAAACCTTTCTACGTGGGAAAGATCGAAATTCTCAGCACGGAGGAATCGGACGCGCTCGAGGTCGAGGCGCTCTCGGTCAAAGTACTGGAGATGATCGGTATCATGCACGATGCGGGCGAGATCCAGGCCGAGGGCATCCTCAAATTTCTCAATGAAATCAAGGATTACGACGCCCTGGCCGACATCGTCACCTACAGCTTCATCGACGACGTCACGCGCAAGCAGGACATCCTCGAGACGCTCAATCTTCGCCAGCGCCTGCAAAAGGTAATCAAGGGACTGCGCCGCCAATCGTCTTCCTCCGGCCCGAGCTTAGGATAGACCTCCGAGGTAACCGTCGTACCGCGTAGCCGCACTCGTGAGAGCGTGGTCATCTCCGAGGTAGCCGTCGCACTCCGTGCGACGGTGCAGTTCAGGTGGCCCGGACAACTCGTTGTCCGGGCGCGCGCAGCGCGCAGGAGGTCGCGAGAAACCATCACGCTCAAATTCCGCCATCCTGACCTTGTCGAAGGATCAGTTCATCCCGTTTGTCTTTTTAATTCTTATTTTCAAAAGAACAATTTGCGCGTTGTATACAAAAATCAAAAGGGGTTTTGCTTCTCAAGCTCCTTTGCAAGCAATCTGCAAAATAATTTAGCTGGAAACAAAAAAGCCACGTTCTTTTCTTGTACGATGAAGATCGTTTACCTTCGAGCGGCTGAACTCGAACATGACCTAAAACTGGAACGCATCGCTCTACGTCCATTTACCACACATTCAATCTCGGATTTTCTTGAAGACATCGCTTGTCTCGAAAAGGACATTCTCGCTCATCCCGGACTTCGTCCTATGGCGGGCGCGCCGTCCGGGTTTTTCCGTGTCGGGCCCAGTCCGATTTATTCGTACCATTTGATCTACCGTCTTCGCGATGGAGACGCCTGTGTCGTGGCGGTGGTCGCGCCGGGCCGTCGTCCGCGCTATTGGGCGAAAAGAAAGATTTAGACCAGACCGAAGCGACGTTGCGCGCGAGCCCGCAATTCCGAAGCCTCAATGCCCGGATTTCCGCTTGATTCAAAGTCAGCCCAGCGCCGTTCCAATTCTTCATTGGTCAACTCGGGCTCTTCATTGGAATCGAGCGCTACCGCCAACCGATGTATCAGGCGCGCCTGCTCTTCAGGCGTGAGTTTCAAGGCTTCCGCCTCGAGTTCAACAATGCTCATGGAGTCATCTTATCCGTTTTCGTTAGCGACGCAACTCTTGATGACAAGGTGGCACTCCCCACTTTCTCCTTTAGAGCCACGCCCCGCTATGTTTCCATGACCACGTGTCGAATGGAAGCGAAGCCACCCTGGGCGAACGCCTGAACGGAAAGCTGCACCGGCTCTTCGTCGCGCTCGTTCTCCTCTGGGTCATCCTCGGTGGTTTCCGCCCGATGATGGACAATGTCGATCTCGGCTGGCACGTCGCGCAAGGACGCTGGATGGTCGAGCATGCCGCCTTTTATCGGGAGGACGTTCTCAACTATCCAAATTTCGGTCATGCCGTCATCAACGAATATCCTCTTTTCCAAGTAGTTCTCTACATCGCGTGGAGCCTCGGCTGGTGGGGACCTGGCATGCTCACCGCGCTGGTCTACACCGTCCTGGTCGGCGCGCTCATTCGCGCGGCGCGCTTCTTCGATCTCGGCGTTTCATCGCTCCCGACCTTCGCCATCGGCCTGATGCTGCTGTTCTTTCAGGTCGCCTTCCCTTTGCGACCACATCTCGTCACCTATCTGGGCGTGATCCTCTTCGGAATCTTTCTCCTGCGTCATCGTCACGGCACCAACTGGACCGCCTTCTGGCCGATGGCTCTTTTCCAAATCGCATGGACGAATAGTCACAGCGCCTTTGTCCTGGGCCCCGCGATGGTCGCCCTGTTCGGAGCCGAAATGATCCTGCGTCATGGGCTCCGCGATCGCTCCATCCCCTGGACAACCATCCGCACCTGGCTCGGTGCGTTCCTGCTCATCCTGCTCGCCTGCTTCGTCAATCCCTACGGCTGGGCGCGATTTGGCCCGCCATTTTATCAGGACCGGTTGGAATCGATCCGCGCCTACGTCGGCGAAATGGAACCACTCGTCGGCGGACTCGCCACCCTCTACGGCGACCTGACCCTGCTCGCCGTTCTTCTCGTCGTGCTGGCCATCTTCTTCCGCCGTGGCGCAATTTCTTACACCTTTATCTTCTTCGCCCTTTTCTTTTATCTCGAGGCGGTGACGGTCAAAAAAGCGTGGCCGATTTTCGGACTGTTCATTCCGCTGCTGGTCCTCAGCACGGGCGCTTTTTCTTCCTCGAACGCCCTGCGTAAACCGGGGGCATGGATGAATGTCATGGGGCATTTATTCATCACGGCACTCGTTGCCTGCGGTATTTATATGGAGCTGGCCCCGTCATGGCCGACCAGCATCAGTTCCACCTGGCGCGAGTATGATCACGGACGAACCGAACTCTCCCTCGAAGCGACAGCATGGATGAAAGCGCACAACGTGGACGGCCGCCTGTTTCATCGCTGCGAAGACGGCGGCATGTTGCAGATGGAGGGCTTCGATCACGGCGAAACTTTTTCCGACACCGGCTTCGGAAAATACGACGAAGCCTTTATTCACGAAGTCGGCGTAGTCAACGAGCGCCCCGCTGCGATTCCTCAATATTTACGCGCCTATCAACCTGATTTTGTCGTCTGCAGCACGTTCTGTTATCGCTGGCCCCACTACCTCAAGGTGAGTGGGTGGCGTCCGATCTTCTATTCACCAAACAGCTCCGTCTGGACGCGACCCGATTTACGCACCGATTTGGCCACCGTGACTGACCGCGAAATCATGGAGGCGTTTGATCGCGATCTGACCACCAACGGCATGCCCGTCGATACCCGCCTTTTCGGGCGCAACCTGATCGCCTTGAATTCGCTCGACCTTGAGGATTTCGCCTTCGACAAACTCACCGGACTACCGAAAGACCTTCATCGCACGCCCTGGTATTGGGAAGCCGCCCGGTTTCTTTGTTTCTCCCAGCCCTCTTTTTCTGCCGCGCATCGAAACGCACTCCTCGCCGAAGCGGTTCAATTACACGACGACGGTCTCACCGCCGAATTTCGAGCTTACGCCTCCAATGCCGATGGCGACACCAATGGCACGCTCCGCATCCTCGAAGCCATTCCCTACGGCCAACTCAGCAACTACACGGCGGAACTCCTCCTCAAAATCTATGTCGATCATAAGCGACCTGAAGCGCTCGCCCTCGCGCAACGCACCGATTGCTTCGACCTGCGCAACGGCCATCACTGGCAATATTTCGCCGAGGCCGAGGAGCAGGCAGGCCATCCCGATGCCGCCGCCCGCGCCTGGAAAAAGGCGATCTTTTATTGTCCCGACGATTCGGCGTTGATGGCAGCGGCAACTGCTTTTGCCAATAAACATCGCAACACTCCACTCTTTCTAAGCATCGAGGCCAGTTCCCAAATTTACGGTCAATAACCTATTCCAATCCTTCATCCTGAGCTTGTCGCACACACGTGTGGCAGGATCAGCCTCCGGAAAACTTTCAAGGTCACCGTGTAACTAGCTAATTGCGAAACTCGGTGAGAGCCGATCCTTTGACAAACTCAGGATGACGGATTGTTTTTAGAAGATCGTTTTAATACGGACAATGTCGGCATTGATTATCGCAACAATTCCCCCGCTTGAGGTGATAGGCCGCCGTGAAGACGGTATTGCCATCGGCATCGAGGTAAAAATCCGGTTTTTCATCTTTAACTGGATTCACACGATCCAATAAAACTACTCTTCGAACTTCGGCGAGAATCTCCTTCGCATCCGTCAGCTCACCCGAAATCCGCGCGATGGTTTCCAGACACGACCGGCAGAAGCAGGCCGGGTCGATTGTGTCCTCGGCCAGTCGGTCGAGGATGTGCTTGGGTACGATGATTTCATGGCACCAACAGGCATCCTTGTAGAGATGTCCCTTGGCCACGCGACAATCATTGTCACGCGCGCAGAGCGGGCATTGCTGACCATGGCCCAAACAGTCGTGAGGTTCCTGCGGCGAAACTTGCGCAACAGGTTCCTTCGCTTCCATAAAAGTCGGTCGCTACGCCTTGGGAGTCGTGATGCCGCGCTGGTGCATGTATTTGCCCGCGCGATCCGCGTAGGAAATTTCACAGACCTCATCGCCGCCAATAAAGAGCACTTGGGCCAAGCCCTCGTTCGCATAAATGCGGGCAGGCAACGGTGTCGTATTAGAAATCTCCAATGTCACATGCCCTTCCCATTCGGGCTCGAAGGGAGTGACATTGACGATAATCCCACAGCGGGCATAAGTCGATTTGCCGAGACAGATGGTGATGACGTCGCGGGGGATGCGGAAGTATTCGATACTGCGGGCCAGGGCAAATGAGTTCGGCGGCACGATGCAGATGTCCGTTTCCATATCGACGAACGACTTCGCATCGAACGCCTTGGGATCGACCACCGTGTTGAACACATTGGTGAAGACCTTGAATTCGTTGGAGACGCGCAGGTCGTATCCGTAACTCGAAAGCCCGTAACTGATGATCGAGTGTCCCGCCTCGGCCTGACGCACCTGCGTCGCCGAGAACGGTTCGATCATCCCTTTTTCCTGCGCCATGCGCCGGATCCAACCGTCGGATTTAATGCCCATGGCTATTGGCACGATTCGCAGACAGTCCCATTACGCATCGCTTCGATGGAGCAGGCGGCAGCCGCAACGGAAACCGTCTCGACCTCGGCCTTTTTGCGTTCGCGATTTCCCGAGTCGATGCCCGATTTGTTGATCGTGCGCAGATAGTAGGTCGTCTTGAGACCGCGATCCCACGCCTCGCGATACATGAAGGAAGCCTTGCGGGCGTCGTTCTCGGCGAGGAACAAATTCACCGATTGCGATTGATCCAGCCACTTCTGACGGACCGCCGCGCACTGCAAGAGCCACGTCGGCTCGATTTCGAAAGCCGTCTTATAAAGACGCTTCGTCTCGACCGGAATCCGCTCAATGCCCTGGATGGAGCCGTCGAAGTATTTGAGATCGGAGAGCATCTCATCATCCCAGATGCCAAGCGCCAACAATTCCTTCACCAGGAAATCGTTGGTGCGGACGAACTCGCCCGAGAGATTCGACTTGGTGTGAATGTGCTTATAGCTCGGCTCAATGCACGGCGTGCAGCCCATGATGTTCGAGATGGTCGCCGTCGGCGCGATGGCGAGGCAGTTCGAATTGCGCATGCCCTGATGCTGAATCTTGGCGCGCAGGCCGTTCCAATCGAGTCGGCTTTTGCGATCGACCAGAATCGGTGTGCCCCGTTCCTGTTCGAGCATTTCGAGCGTATCGAGCGGCATCAAACCGCGGTCCCACTTCGAGCCCTGATAGGACGGATAACGGCCCTTTTCCTGCGCCAGGTCAGCCGAAGCCGAATAGGCATAAAACGCGATCGCCTCCATGATCTCGTCGTTGAAGTCGATCGCCTCATGCGTGTCGAACGGAATGCGCTTCGTGTAAAGCGCGTCCTGCATGCCCATGACGCCAAGCCCCACGGGACGATGGCGGGTGTTCGACAACCGCGCCGCTTCTGCCGGGTAATAATTGATATCGATGACGTTATCGAGCATGCGCATGACGACGCGAATCGTCGCCTCAAGCTTCGCGTGATCGATCGAGCCATCTTCGCGCAGATGATTCGGAATATTGATCGATGCGAGATTGCAGACCGCGACCTCTTCCATGCTCGTGTTGAGCGTGATCTCCGTGCACAGATTAGAATTGTGGATGACGCCGACGTGATCCTGCGGCGAGCGGATGTTGGACGGATCCTTGAAGGTGATCCACGGATGACCGGTCTCAAAGAGCGCCTCGATCATCTTCTTCCACAACGCCAGCACGCGAATCTTGCGACTGAAGATGAGCCCTTCCGCAGCGAGCGCCTCGTAATGGGCGTAGCGTTCCTCGAACTTGCGACCGTAGGTTTCCGCGAGGTCGGGAGTTTCGTTGCTGCGGAAGAGCGTCCACGTCGCGTCCTTGGGCAGATGGCCCTCGGAAATATCGCGAAGCCGCTTCATGAATAGATCGGGCACCCAATGGGCCGTATTCATGTTGTGCGTGCGGCGGCGGTCATCACCGGTTTCCTTGCGGAGATCGAGGAAGTCCTCGATATCGGTGTGCCAAAGTTCGATGTAGCTGCACAACGCGCCGGGACGCTTGCCACCCTGGTTCACCGCGACGCAGATGTCGTTGGCCACCTTGAGAAACGGAATGACGCCGGACGATTCGCCGTTGGTGCCGTGAATATGCGCACCGCTGCCGCGAACCGCCGTCCATGAGCAACCCAGGCCGCCCGCCCACTTCGAGAGCGATGAAAAGCGGGTCCATGTCTCGGCAATTTCCTCGATCGAATCGCCGCAATAAAGCAGGTAGCAACTCGAGAGCTGGGGACGATGCGTGCCAGAATTGAAGAGCGTTGGCGTGGAGGAGCAGGCACGCTTGTTCTGGTAGATGCTGTAGAATTCCTTCGCGCGGGTCTCGCGATCCGATTCATGCAAAGCCAGGCCCATCGCGACACGCATCCAGAAGATTTGCGGCGACTCGGCACGGCGGCGACCCTCGGGGTGATCGGCGTCCTTGATGTGAATCAGATACCTATCGTAAAGATTTTGGATACCAATGAAATCGAAGTGAAGATCAGCATAAGGATCGATAGCGTCGGCCAATTCGTTCAGACGGAATTCGGCCAGGCGCGGGTCGAGCCGCTTGACCTCGATACCGAGCGGAATGTACTTCAGGAACGCCTTGCGATGCGCTTCCTTCAGCTGATCGATGCCATCAGCCATTTTCCACGGCAAGGTCTCCTCATAGATATAAGTGAGAAGAATTCGGCCGGCAAAGAACCGGCTGTCGCCATCGACATCGAGAAGATTTTTGGCGTTGAGAATGACGGTCTCGCGCTGTTCCGCTGGCGTCAGTGAAAGCGAGACACTGCGCATCAACCGCGCGATCAATTCGTTTTCCGAGAGCGTCAACGTCAGCCCAATCCGCGCAAAGGAAATGCGGAGGCGGAGATCGGCAGTCAAGTCGGGCGAGGCGAGTTCCAACTGCTCGCTACCAGTCTGCGCCACTTGCGCTTCGATCTCGCGCATGGCCGCGCGACGAGCCCGGTACTTGCCATAAGCCAGGGCAACCCGTCCGTAATTCAGTTCGATGAGCAGATTTTCAACCTGGTCCTGAAGTTGCTCGATGTGAATGAAGAGTGGGCGCTCCTTCTTCATGCGGAACTCGACCTCGGCCTGCAATTGCTTGCCGACCGGTTCTTGTCCGACGGCGGCGCAAGCGGCATCGACCGCTTTTTCGATCTTGTAGCCGATCCATGCCACCACGCGCGGCTTGGCAGAGGTGGAGTTCGGCAGGTCGCGTCGAATGACGTGGGGAAAATCAGTGGTGTTGGAGATGCCCAGGTTGGATCCCAATTCAAGTGTTTCGGTGCTCATGGTCGTGGTCGTTTCAGTTAAATCAGGTCGTCTTCGTTGGTGTTCTTTACGCTGCCGCTCGTTTGATATTCGGTGACACGGGTCTCAAAGAAGTTCTTCTCCTTCTTGAGGAAAATCACCTCGTCGAGCCAGAGGAACGGGTTGTTCTTCACGTTCGAAAGCGCGGGCAACCCCAGGCTGGTCAGGCGGCGATCGGCGTTGTAGTCGACGTAATCGAGATAATCCTTCTGCGTCATGCCGACCATGTCTTCCGGCAGGCAGTCCATGACGAATTCCTTTTCGAGCGCAATGCCCTCGCGCATGAATTCGACCAGTTCCGCGCGAAATTCCTCGGTCCAGATGTCGGGATTTTCCTCGATCAACTTTTCGAGAATGTAACGGCCCAGCGCGATGTGATTCGATTCGTCGCGCAATGTGTATTGGAACATCTGGCCAATGCCAGTCATCTTGTTCTGGCGATGCAACGAGAGGATCATCGCGAAAAGCGCGTAAAACTGCGTCCCCTCCATCACCTGCGTGATGCCGAAGAGCGCCTTGGCGAATTTCTGCTTGTTGACCGTCTGGGTGAGATCAATGCCCATCTTCAATTCGGGCATGTGCCGCGTGATGTAGGCGTTCTTTTTTTGGATGGAAGGGATGTCCTGAAACTTCGCCGTCACTTCATCGAGATCGATGTTGAGGCTGCCGATGATGTGCAGGAGCGAATCCATGTGGATCGACTCTTCCGCAATCTGACGCAGCGAGGCGTGCTTCAACTCGGCGGCAGTGAGGTTGTCCTCGATGACGTGCAGGACGCTGTCACCGACGATGCCCTCAGCCGCGGAGAAATAACCAACACCCATCTCGATGATCCAACGTTCGCGGGCATTGAGCTTGTTGGAATTCCACGTCGCGCAGTCCTTCGTCATGTCGATGACATCGGGTTCCCAATGATTGGCCTTCATCTGCTTGTAGATGCGGTAGGCCTCGTGATATTTGAGCGGCAGGACGTTCAGTTCGGCGCTCTTCATGCCGTTGATGACCATCTTTCCAGCGAGGCGGGCGCGGGCTTTTTCCTTATCGAGCCGGAAGGTGCGGCCTTGGAACGTATAAACGACGTGGCGTCCCTCTTCCTTCTCCACAAAATCCGGTTTTTCGACTACTGCGGGCTTTTCTAAAATTTCAATCATGACTTTCTCCTGCTAAGCACCTGCCACGGCGCAATTCGTATCGGGAAACAGAGGGCGGCAGGTCAGCTAAACTGGAGCAGCGGTCGGAATCCCATCCCCTCTTTGGCGAGAGAGTGGCCCCGGACACAGTTCCGGGGACTTGATGAGCGTGAAAAAGCAGGTCTTCTGGCTTCGAGGTCGTTCTACTCGCCCCGCCTTGCCGTGCCCCGCACAGTGGCTCAAAGGGGCTTTCGTCGCTCGTTACAGCGGCGCTACCGTATGGGATTTTCACCCGTTTCCCTATTCTCCTTCGACCGTAATCGAAGGCACTTTTTCACGTTACCACCACAACCCGTGGTGGCTTTTTCAAAGAACTACCCTTCTAATAGTTCTTTGCGGATGGGGGGTCAAACAGAATTTGTAAGAATTAATGCCTACGGAAAACATTGCCCAACACAGCACCTTCTGTGCTAGATTCTCGCACATGATTTCCCATTCTTCCCGTTCCGGGCGCGCCACCTCTTGGCAGTCTTGGGCGTACCTCACCACTTTCGTTGCGACCGCCCTTTTCCTCGGCGGTTGCGCCACCACAACCAGCAGCGGACCTTACCACGTCGATGCTTATGCGCCGGTGCAGCCAAAAAATGTGAAGGTGCTCGTTTCGCTGAATGCAGAGATCGTCTACGTCATGGAAGGCGACACCTGCCTACTGGCCACGCCGGTGACGGTCGGCACCCCTCAGAACCCCACTCCGACCGGCAGCTTCCGGGTCACCGAGAAAAATCCCACCAAACGCTCCGGCGAATATGGCTTCTGGGTCAATGGCGCCACGGCGGTGTCCGGCGATGCGGGCAAACCTCCCGGACCGGGCTATTCGTATGTGGGCTACCCGATGGCCAATTGGGTCGGATTTGCTCCCGGCTTTGGTTTTCATGAAGGCTATGTCTGGCCCATTCCCCGCTCGCACGGTTGCCTGAGACTCCATAAAAACGCATCGGCGAAGTTCTACCAATTGGTCGAGATCGGAACGCCGGTCATCATCGCCCAGTCCCTGCCCGAAGATGCCAGCATCGGCAAGACTGTGGTGCACCCGACCGACTATAAAGATCCCGATCCCCCAGCCTCCGAGTTGATCAGCCCCAACTACTTCAACGAGCCGCGCGACAAGCAATTGCTGCCGCCTGCCGGAACCACCGCATCTGCGGCGGCTCCTGCTCCTGCACCGGCCCAGTAGTATGATGGCAAGGACGTCACCGCCAGGAAGGTGACGTCCTCCCTCGAAAGTTTCCATGTCAATCCTGCACGATCTCCTCCTCGCCTTCATCGCGATCCTGCCCGTCGTCAATCCGTTCTCGAAGCCACCGATCTTTCTCTCGATCACCGAGGGTGTTGCGCCAGACGAGCAACGCAGGCAGGCCTTCAAGGCATGTCTCTACGCCTTTATCATCCTCATCGTCTCGCTCCTGGCCGGAACCTTCATTCTCGCCTTCTTTGCCATCACATTGCCCGCCCTGCAAATTGCCGGCGGCCTGATCATCGCCCGTACCGGCTTCCAAATGCTCAACCCACAAAAAGAGCATGCCCAATCCGTGCATGAGGAACAGGAAGCACGGGACAAAAACGATATTTCCTTCGTTCCTCTCGCGATGCCGTTGCTCAGTGGCCCCGGCGCCATCGCGGTCATGATCAATCTGGCCACCGACGCCACTGCCATCACCGATTGGATCGTTACCGCCCTCGCCTCGGCCGCCGTCTGCGTCATCACCTACTTCGTCTTGGTCGAATCGTTAAGCCTCGTCCGGTTCCTCGGCGTCAACGGCATGAATGCCCTGAGCAAGCTGATGGGCTTTCTCCTCCTGAGCCTCGCCATTCAATTCATCATCAACGGCACGACCTCCGCCATCACGCATCTCATCGCCACGCTGAACGCGGCCTCATAATGTCTGAGGTAGCCGCCGCTGTCCCTAGCGGCGGATGTCTTCTTCCGGGGTAGCCGTCGCACTCCGTGCGACGGTTTCGAGGTGATGTTCTGGGATGAAGCTCCGTCGCACGGAGTGCGACGGCTACCTGGCGATCACTCCGCAGCCTTAGCCTTGCGCCGATCCATCACTCGCGTGACCCAGATGCAACCCTCATAAAGCACATACAGCGGCAACGAAAGCAGCGTCAGCGAAAAAGGATCCGTCGTCGGCATAATACAGCAAGTCGCGACAAAAATAATGAAGGCCGCATGCCGCCGCTTCCCCGCCAGTTGCTCGCTCGAAACAATCCCCAGCAAATTGAGCACAATGATGACCAGCGGAAACTCAAACGCGAGTCCGCAACCGATCAACATCTGCACCTCAAAATCGATCAGCGTCTTCGCTGTCCACATCGATTCCATGTCGAGGTACCTGCTGTATCCGATAAAAAATTCAAGTGCGGCCCTGAGCACAAAGACGTAACAAAACGTCACCCCGAGAATAAAAAGAATCGATCCCGCGAAAAAAATCGGCGCCAGGAAACGCTTCTCCCGCGGCGTCAGCGCCGGAAGCAGAAACTGCCCGATGAAATAAAGCAGGAACGGCAGCGAAAGAATAATCCCGCCGAAAACGCTCACTTCCATGTGGATCGAGAACGGATCAACCACCCCGATATTGACCAGTTTATGCGGGTCCTGCCCCGTCAGCCGGTAGGGATGATAGAGAGCCCGCAGAATAAACTTCGCCGTGAAAGCGCAAATGATCACCCCGATCATCAGCGCGCTGACGCACCGGATGATGGTCCAGCGCAGGTCTTCGAGATGGCCCAGAAACGGTTTCGTTTCCAGGATGGGGCGGACGTCCTCGTCCGGGAGATTCTGCGGCATGGCGTCAATCTGTCAGACCGCGCCGCATTGCGCAAGTAACGGACGCCCTTGCCATGTCCCATCCGAACGATAGAGTCGCCCTATGAACGTTGCGGCTCTCTCGATCATCATTGTCGATTTCATCATCGTCATCATCTTTCTCACCCTCCTTTGGCGCATCAGTCTCGCGCTTGACCTGATCGCCCAACGTCTCGTTCAAATGTCGAAAGACCTCAATATTCTCGCGCACGGTTCCGAAGACGAGGACGAAGAGGAAGAGTAGGCCCACCAACCCCAACAGGGTTGTGATCGTACAGCCCAGGGTTGGCGCATCGCCTACCCTGGGTAAATGTGACAGCAGCCCTACCCCGAAGGGGTTGAATCGCGCCATCGACAAAGCCTCCAGGTAGTGGCTCAGTTTGAATTAAAAAAGTTGACGGAAATGATATAAGCAGAGGATTGGCAGGATTAATGCCGATAAGAAACTATGAAAGCAACGCTTACTAGGAAGGGCTGGCTTGTGAAGCCGCAAAATAACAAGGATGAGATCGCGCTCATGCGCTTTTTGCAAGCACACGAGCGTATCTCTACCGACTTTAACGCCGATGCTGAGTGTTCAGTTGAGGCGCATGATTGCCTATCAGCAGTTTCTCAATTGCGTCCCGGTTGGCCTGTAGCGGAACCACCATCGCATGGACGTGGGTGGCCCCAAGTTGAGCCGCCTCATCCCAGCGATCATGATTCCCTGGACGTTCCTGAAAGCTGACCGTTTGACCGATATACAGAGCTACCCATCGATTGTTGGCATTGAGTCCAGCGAAGATATAAAGTCCCGCCACGTCATTCCATGTCGTATTAGGGCCATATACCGTGAACTCATAATTTGACCATTTTACTGTGTTGTTACTCATAACTGTCTTTTCCTTAAGCAACCCTGTTGACAGAAATGAGCGGGTGAGAGTAGCCTCTCGGTGTTGAGTTAATCCGCTAGTTCCATCCTTCTAATCCGGTTTGCCTCTGATTAGAAATTTTTTTAAAGCCCGGTCGAGACGCCAATCTCTTCCGGGCTTTTCCTTCAAAAGTTAGAAATTATCTTATTTTAAGAGGCTGATTACCTCCTCTAGCAACCAGACGTGATCGGCTACGCCCGCTTCCATCGCCGGGGTGACTCGTAAGCTCTGGTGAATCCGGCAGAAATTGTAGTACATGTAGTGGACGGCAATCGAATACTCTCTTGATTTTGAATCCAGTTTATTCATAAATTTCTCTTGAAATCTGAAAGAAATATAATGGAAATGAGATGGAAGTCAAATCATTTTTATTTTCACATTTAGACTCGCAACTCATTCTGTTATAATGTATTAAAAATACATTAAAAATAATTGACTTGGAAACAGGGGCTATTATATTGATTGCATGAGCGCGATCATCAAATATACTACCCCAGCAACGTGGATTCATTACAACGCTTCTGACCCGCATCTTCTTTTTAGACTTACTGAGGCTAAGGCCGCAGTGCTCTCACTAACGCAAATCCCATATCAGCGAAGCTGGGTGGAGGCCCTACAAGCGGTCCAGTTAAAGTCAGAAGTTGCAGGCACCTCCCGAATTGAGGGTGCTGATTTTACAGATCGAGAATTAGAGTTAGCTCTGCGGGAAACACCCGAACAACTTCTAACGCGTTCTCAAAGACAAGCACACGCTGCAATGAGAGCCTATAAATGGATAGCTTCTCTCCCTGTTCATCAGCCAGTGGACTGCGATCTTATTCGCCAAGTGCACACCTTAATCATTGGGGATGCAGATTCCGATCATTGTCCTCCAGGGGTACTTCGCAAGCGGGATGTGAATGTTACATTTGGAATCCCCGAACATCGGGGATGCAATGGCGGCGATGAGTGTTCGGCGGCATTTCAAAAGTTAGGGGAAGCATTGCAACGAGAATTTAAGGATCATGATCCTCTTATCCAGGCCGTTGCCTTACATTATCATTTTGCCGCCATGCATCCATTTCTAGATGGAAACGGCAGAACCGCCCGAGCAGTGGAGGCGTTGATGCTTCGTAGTTCCGGACTTACAGATCACTTGTTCATTGCGATGTCTAACTACTATTACGATGAGAAACTCGCTTACCTTGCCGCATTGAGTTCAGTGCATCCGCCCGCCTACGACTTAACCCCTTTTCTAATCTTTGGATTGAAGGGAATTAAAAATCAGTGCCAAAGATTATTTCAGGAAATTCGCGTCAATGTCTCGAAATCTATTTTCCAAAATACGATGCATGAACTTTTTGGCCGTCTGCAAACTGATCGAAAAGCAGTTATTGCTAAAAGGCATCTCACCATTCTTCACATGTTCCTAAGAATAGGAGAAACATCTGTACCGGACACGTATAAGGCAATCAACTACCTATATAAGCCTCTAAAAGCAGGCAGAAAAGCTGCCTTTCGAGACTTGGTTCATTTATTGGAAGTGGGAGCACTTATTGTTAGGAGGGACGACAAGACCGAAACCCAGTTTCTTACTATCAATCTTGATTGGCCGACTCAAATTACCGAAAATGGTTTTTTGGAGGCAGTAAAAAAGATGCCCAAAGCCAAGAGCTATTCGTTTCTAAGCTAATGTTTCTTGCTTTTGGGTTTAGTCTTTTTGACTTTCGCCCTCCCACGTTTCCCGAGAGTCGGCATGGGCTGACCAGTAGAAAGAGCTACGATTCGAGCAGCGATTTGATTTTTGTCTTTTTGGGGCATGTTCAAAGTCACGCCAACCCATCGCCTAAGGAAAAAGAAAATTCAAATTGAGCCACTACCAGCCTCCACTTTCGCTTGCTTTCCCCCGCCGGTTCCCCCACACTGACCCTTCCCGTTGATCCGGCCCATGCCGTCTCAACAGGAAAATCAACGCCGGTTTTACCGGCACACAAACGAAAACCCATTCCGTAGAAACGGAAGCCCTCACGGGTCATAAACTGGAAAAGCACATCATGAATCGAGTCGATATCAAAGAACTCCTGGACGCAGGCGTCCATTTCGGACACCGCACCCAACGTTGGAACCCCAAGATGAAACCCTTCATCTTCGAAGCGCGCAATGGCATCTACGTCATCGACCTCGAACACACCGTCAAGCAACTCGAAGCCGCGCAGGATTTCCTCCTGTCCATCGCTTCCAGCGGTAAAAAAGTGCTTTTCGTCGGCTGCAAAAAACAGGCCCAGGAAACCATCAAGGAACAGGCCAAGCGCAGCAATTCTTTTTACGTCACCGAGCGCTGGCTCGGCGGCACCATGACCAATCTCACCACCATCCGCAAGAGCGTCGCCCGCATGCGCAGCATCGATAACCTCGAGACCAGCGGCAAGGTCAACGACATGCCGAAGCAGGAAGTCTCCGTCATGCGCCGTGAAAACACGAAGCTCCACCGCAATCTCGACGGCATCAAGGACATGGAAAAATATCCTGCCGCCATCGTCATTGTTGACGTGCCGCGCGAGTCCATCGCCGTCGCCGAAGCGCGCCGCCTCAACATCCCGATCGTCGCCATCACCGATACCAACGCCGATCCCGATCTCGTTGACTTCCCCATCGCCGGCAACGACGACGCCATTCGCTCGATCAGCATCATTCTCGAAGCCCTGAACGACGCCATCGTCGAAGGTTCCGCCAAGTCCGGCGCCCCCGGCAAGGACGCAGCCAAACCGGTCGATGAAGAATCGCTCACCGGCGTTTCCGCTTAATTATAATTAATGTAGCGGCGGTCTATGACCGTCGCACTTTTCCCCTCCACAACTATGTCCGACATCTCCCCAGAACTCGTTAAACAGCTCCGCGAAAAAACCAACGCGGGCATGATGGATTGCAAAAAAGCGCTCGTCGAAGCCAAAGGTGACCTCGAAGCCGCCGTCAGCATCCTCCGCAAAAAAGGCGCGGCCTCCGCGTCCAAGAAAGCCGGTCGCGAAGCCAAGGAAGGCGTCATCGGCTCCTACATCCACGTCGGCGACAAAGTCGGCGTGCTCGTCGAAATCAATTGCGAGACCGACTTCGTCGCCCGCAACGAAAGCTTCCGCTCCTTCGTCAAGGACGTCACGCTCCAGGTCGCCGCCGCCACCCCGCTCTTCGTCAAACGCGATGAAGTGCCCGAAAGCCTGCTCGCCGTCGAACGCGACGTCGCCAGCGCCTCAGTCAAGGGCAAGCCCGAAGCCGTGGTCGAAAAGATTATCTCCGGCAAGGTCGATAAGTATTACAGCACCGTCTGCCTGCTCGAACAAACGTTCGTGAAGGACAACACCAAGACGATCAATGACCTGCTCAACGCGAAGATCGCGGAACTCGGCGAAAACATCGTCATCCGCCGTTTCACCCGCTTCCAAGTCGGCGAAACCCTCCCCGGCCAGGCCGCTCCCGCCGCCGAACCGGAAGTGACGCCCTCCTAATCAGCGGTAGCCATCGCACTCCGTGCGACGTGCAGCAAAAAGCCCCGACCCAAATCGGGGCTTTTTTGTATCCCCTTCGGGTAGCCCGTGTTACTTGTTACCCGGACGCGCAAAGCGCGCAGGAAGCGACTCTCCCTCGCTCCCAAACTCCATTCAGAAACGCCCATTGCCAGGATTAGCTTGTTGACACGATCGAAATCACGGACATAGGTTTTCCCCTGAAATGAAGCCAACGGCTGAGCACATCCCTTTTTTGGATTACTTTCGAGGGGTAGCCATCCTTTCCGTCTTTCTTTTCCATTCACTCGGGGGCTCGTTTGTCATCGACCACCTGCCATGGTCCGGATACTTCCCCGGCGCATCACCGAGTAAGTCCATCTATCTCATTTTTCCAGCTGCATTTGGATTTATAGGCGTCCCAATCTTCTTTGCACTTAGCGGATTCTGTATTCATTTGAGTCATCAACGATCTGCGAACAAAGACTACAGGATATTTTTTATTCGTCGTTTTTTTAGGATTTATCCGCCCTACCTGCTTGCCCTTCTTTTCTTCGCCTTTGCCTTTTATCCAACTCGACTCGATTTCGTTTCAGGAAGCAGTGGCGATTGGAACCATTTCGCTACAAGCACGAAAGATCTCTTGAGTCATTTATTTTTGGCCCACAATTTTAGCAATACGTATTTCTTTGGAGTTGGTAATCCGGCATTTTGGAGTATTGCCGTCGAGGCACAGCTTTATCTGCTTTATCCGGCACTCCTTTGGTTGACCGATCACCTGGGTTGGAAAAAATCCCTGTGGATCGTAGGGCTGATCGAGATCGGTTTGCGAGGCGCCGACGGCCTTCTGCTTCTCCTTTATCCAATGTGTCATTTCTCACGATGGTTTACGGATTCACCGCTTTGCTTTTGGTTCAGTTGGTCCATCGGTGCTGCCTTGGCTGACGCCTATCTAAAAGGAGCCTCCCTGCCTTTCCGGAGTGCATGGAGCTTTCTCTGGCCGCTTCTTTTATGCGGCTTTTACTTCTTCAAGCCTTTAAGTCCCCTTGTCTTCACCATGGCAGCCCTATCTTCGACTTGCGCAATGGCATATTACTTAAGCCGCCCAAGTCCTACCCTTTCTTTATCATCATGGAGAAGCCACGCGCTCGAACATTTACGTTGGGCCGGCATCGTCAGTTATAGCGCTTATTTGATTCACCTGCCCTTGCTGGATGCCTCACTGGATTTTATCAACTGGGCCTTCTCTCATCCGCTTCATCCGTTGATACAATTTGTATTTTGCCTGTTCACTTGGCTCCCCATTTTAGGCCTCTCCTATCTTTTTTATCGATATGTCGAGTGTCCAAGCATTGCCCTTGGTAAGCGCGTTATTAAAAAAATTCAAAAGACGACTCCCGCCTTCGCCGTTCCCTTGAAGACGATGTCTGTGTAATCAACAACTCCACGCGCGCTCCTTGTTTGGAGCATATCCCGTCTTTGGGAGCAGCGGACAATTCGTTGTTCACATCAAACAAGAGGCCCCTCAACTCACACCACCCGCCCATCCCGCATCTCCACCAAACGATGCGCCGCCGCCGCCACATCCCGACTATGCGTCACCATCACGATCGTCGTGCGATGCTTCTCCCCAATCTCCCGAAAAAGCTTTACGACTTTGGCACTCGCCTCCGAATCCAGATTCCCCGTCGGCTCATCCGCCAGCAACACGCGCGGCTCCATAAAGAGCGCCCGCGCCAACGCCGCCCGCTGCATCTCCCCACCCGAAAGCTGGTGCAACCGATGCCTCGCCCGATGCTCCATCCCCACCGCCGCCAATAATTCCATGGAACGACTCTCTATCTTCGCCGTCGCCACATTCTGCAGCACTCCCGGCAACCGGATATTTTCCTCCACCGTCAACGTCGGCAACAAATTGAAGAACTGGAAAACAAACCCGATCTTGTTCCGGCGCAACCGCGTCAATCCCGCTTCATCCAATTTGTGAATCGGCTCATCCTCCAGAAAAATCTCCCCACTAGTCAGGACATCCAGCCCGCCCAGCACATGCAACAGCGTGCTCTTCCCGCAACCGCTCGGCCCCATGATCGCCACGAATTCCCCATGCTCGATGTGCAGACTCACTCCATTAAGCGCATGCACCGCCGCCCCATCCGGCCCCGTGCGCCCATAAAGCTTCGTCGCGTTCTCAATACGTATCATATTAGTAGGTAGCCGCCGCTGTCCCTAGCGGCGGATGTTCCATCCTCCCTCGTTCCCAAACTCCTTCACGCGTGCGTGTTTGGGAACGCAATTGTCTGTGCAACTTCATTGCCTTCCCCCTCCTTCCCAATTTAGTAATTTCGAAAATTTGGCAATTTGGTCTGCTTCCCCGTCCCCCGACGGCTAATCCTTCTTCTCCGTCATCTTCTTAACGAGGCTCGTCGTCGATTTCCCCGGCACCAAATGCACGATCTCGATCCGCGCCCCACATGCCTTCAACGCCGCGCCCTCCTCGGGATTAAGCGACTCCGCCGTATAATCCCCGCCCTTCACATAAACATCCGGCTGCACCACGCGCAGAAAATCGGTCGCGCGAACCTCTGGAAAAACCGTCACCGCATCCACAATGCGCCACGCGGCGAGCAACTCCGCACGATCCGCCTCCGGCACGAGCGGACGTCCCGGTCCTTTCAACTCGTGCACCGAGGCATCGCCGTTCAGGCCAACCCAGAGAAAATCGCCAAAGGCCCGCGCCTCGGTCAAGTAACGCAAATGCCCGATATGCAGCAGATCAAAGCAACCATTGGTCGCGACCACAGTGCGCCCCTCCTTCCGCAAATTCGTGCGGTAGGCAGCCACCTCATCAAGACTCAAAATTTTACCGGAAGACATCTCCTACTTTCGTCACGGTTTCAGGTCGATTCCAAGCTCAATCCATGCGGAAGCCTCATCCACCTGACCCATGGGCGCCGGATTTTTCGGATCACCCGGCTTCTGCGCCAGCACATAAGTGCCATCGTAATTGGGCTTCGGCGTCGCCGCCCGCACAAACGACGTGTCGAGGAAACGTCCCTTTCCGCGGAAAAGTTGCTTGCCCACAATCACCACCGATTTCCCTCCATTAAGAAGAATCTGGATCGGAATGGTCTTCTGTCCCGGTTCAATCTTCACCTGAATCGTCGTCAGCAGCACCTTCTTCGAGGCCAGGTCCCCATCGATCTTCGGGTCCCAGAAACAATAGGAGAGCGTTACCGTAATCGCCTTCACGTCCTCCGGAACCGGATATGAGATAAGCCATTTGCTTTCATCGGGCCCCGCCGCATGCCCAGGCACAGCCATCACCAAAAGAACCATCACCCATAATAAGACTACAATGCGCATAGAATCCCTAACCTGACCCAGAACCGTCCTCTCGACAAGAACTCCATCTGCCCAATCCGTCCATAAGCTCCTTCCCCAATTTCGTTAATTTGGTCATGCTTCCCAGCCCTTTCCTCCTACTTATCCTAAATATCCTATCTTTTTAGGTGCTTTAGGATATCTAGGTTTTCTAAGGCTACCGCCCCGTCACTTTTTCGTGCCATTCTGAATCCATGACAACGTGCGACGTAATCATCGTAGGCGGCGGACCAGCCGGTCTCCGCGCGGCGGAACTGGTTTCTGCGGCGGGTTTGCGCACGGTGCTGGCGGATCACAAACCGTCTGTGGGGCGAAAATTTTTGGTAGCTGGGCGGGGTGGACTTAATCTGACGCACTCGGAATCGGTCGAGAATTTTCCGGCACGATATGGGAATTCGCCGGAACGTTGGCGCGGTCTGCTGGCTGATTTTTCTCCGGATGATCTTCGTGCTTGGGCAAAAGAACTCGGAATCGAAACTTTTATCGGCACGAGTGGACGGGTATTTCCGGAAAGCAAGCAGGCGGCGCCGCTGCTCCGCCGGTGGATCGAGCGGTTGCGGAAGCAGGGGGTGAGTTTTCGACCTCGGCATGAGCTTACGGGATTTCGGCAAACCTCCGAGGTAGCCGCCGCTGTCCCTAGCGGCGGAACGGACAGGCAAAGTACGTCGAATAAAGCATCCGCCGCTAGGGACAGCGGCGGCTACCTCGGAAGCTCTTGGGAGATGACGTTCACCTCTCCTCAAGGCGAAGTTAATTTTCAGGCGCGCGCCGTGATCTTCGCCCTGGGCGGCGCATCGTGGCCACAAACCGGATCGGACGGCGGCTGGGTGAAACTTTTTTCCGAAGCTGGCATTCCGATAACTCCCCTCACCCCAGCCAACTGCGGCTACGAAGTCGATTGGCCGGAAAGTTTTCTCGCCCGGGCAGAAGGCCTGCCCCTCAAGAATATCATCGTCCGCGCCGAAGGCGAATCGGTCGCTGGAGAATTACTCATCACCAAATATGGAATTGAAGGCGGCGCGATCTATCAACTGGGCCGCATCCTGCGAACCATGATAAAACCACAAATCACCCTCGACTTGAAGCCCGCCTTTTCTCTCGATCAACTGATGTTGAAGCTCCAGGCCGCCACCGGTAAACAGAGTTTGGTGGAAAAAGCCGCTCGCGCCTGGCGTCTCAACAAGGCCGCCCAAGCCTTACTTGAAGTTCATGCCCCTTTCGATTCGGCAGAAAAAATAGTCACGCTGGCCCGGGCTTTTCCCCTGCCCCTGCGCGGCCCCCGTCCTATCGACGAAGCCATCTCCACTGCAGGCGGTGTCCCCTGGGCGGAACTCGATGATCACCTCATGCTCAAGCCCCATCCCGGACTTTTTTGCGCGGGAGAGATGATCGATTGGGATGCTCCCACCGGGGGTTATCTTCTCCAAGGTTGTTTCTCTACTGCCACACGGGCTGCACAGGGAGTTCAGCAATTTTTTAACAGGAAAACATGAAGACATGAAATACGTGAAGGAAGCATGGGGGCCGAGCAATGAAATTGCGCGGACAAGGGCATTCCCAAGTGAAACTTGGGAACGAGGAGGAAACCCATTTCCCTCAAAGTCTGCTTCATGTATTTCATGTCTTCATGTTTTCCTGTTAATTTTTTACCGGTCCAACAACAAGCTTTCGCCTCAACCTAATACTCTCTAATTTTCACCATGCTCGTTTCGCTCCGCATTCGGAATCTGGCGCTGATTGAAGACCTGACCTGGGAACTCGGGCCCGGCTTCAACACGCTCACCGGCGAGACCGGCGCAGGCAAATCGATCCTGATCGATGCGCTCAGTCTTTTGCTCGGCGAGCGCGCCGACAAGACCCTTATCCGCACCGGCGCCGATGCCTGCTCGGTTGAAGCCGAGCTCGATCTCACGGATAAAAATCGGCTGAAACAAATCCAGGAGATGCTGGCGGAGATCGGCGCTGAACCCTGCGATGGCCGCGCGCTTTTGCTCAAGCGCAGTCTCTCTGCGGCAGGCGCCAACCGGCAATTCATCAACGGCAGTCCGGTGCCACTCGTGGGGCTGAAAAGCGTGGGCGATTTACTGGTTGATGTGCACGGGCCGCATGATCATCAATCGTTGTTGGCCACGGAGAAGCAGGCCGAGTTGCTCGATGCCTATGGCAAGCTCGGCCTCTTACGCACCGGCTGCGCAACCACCTATCGTGCCTTGCGCGAGATCGAACAGGAACGGGCCTCGCTGGAAATCAGCGAAAGCGAGCGCGAGCAACGGCTCTCGCTCTTGAAACATCAAGTCGGCGAAATCCAATCGGCGAAACTTGCGCCCGAGGACGATGTCCGGATTGAAAACGAATATCGTGCCGCCTCTCATGCCCAGAGCATCCTCGAACAAGCATCCATCATCACTTCCCTGATCAACGACTCGGAGAATGCCGCGCTCACCCAACTTGCCCAAGTGGAACGGGCCCTCACGGCCTGGCAACGCATGGACGACTCGATCTCCGAGGCTGAGGCGTTGAATCGACAGATCATCGCCCAGCTTCAGGAACTGGCGGCCACGGTGCAGGAGCGAGCGGAACGGGTCGATCTCGATCCGGCCCAACTCCGTCAACTCGAAGACCGGCTTAATCTCGTGCAGAGCTTGAAGCGGAAATACGGTGGAACGGTCGAAGCCGTCCTGGCCTTCGGTAAAAACGCCGAGACCCAATTAGCCGCGCTTGAAGGCAGTTCGGAATTTCTCGCCGCGCTGGCCCAGCGGGAAAAAGCGGCCCGTGCTGCGCTCGAAAAAGCGGCGGCCGAACTTTCCAAGGCACGACACAAAATTGCCGGACCGCTCGGCGAGAAAATTTCCCAGGAATTACGCGCGCTCGGCTTCAACAAAGCGGTCTTTCAAATCGAACTTACTCCGGCCCCGTCTTTAGGCGCTTCCGGAGGCGATCACGTCGAATTTATTTTCGCGCCTAATCCCGGTGAAGCGGCGCGTCCCTTGCGCGCGATTGCTTCGAGCGGCGAAATGGCCCGCGTGATGCTGGCCGTCAAGACGACCCTCGCCGAAGTGGACGAAATTCCGATCCTGATTTTCGACGAGGTCGACGCCAACGTGGGTGGCGAAACGGCGGGACAGGTCGGGAAGAAATTGCGCGGATTGGGACGATCGCACCAGGTGCTTTGCATTACCCACCTGCCGCAGGTTGCTGCGCAGGGACAAAACCACTTTGCCGTCGAGAAAAAGGTGAAACAAAACCGGACGCTGACCGAATTGACACGGCTGGAAGGCCCGGCGCGCGAGCGTGAACTGGCCCGGATGCTCGGCGGACAAACGGCGGCGGCACTGGCACTGGCGAAGAGCCTGTTAACCGAGGCCGACAAATAGCCTCTTGAATTTGCGAAGACAAAGGACTAAGACACAGATGGATTTCCCAAACCTATGAATATGTTTCGAGATCTCCTGATGCTGCTGTGCATTGGGATCGGCGTTGCCCTTAATTTCACCAATCCCCTCGATTGGAAAATTTTTTCCTCACTACCGCCCGAGGCTTCAGAGGCCACTTCTTTTCTCATCTCTACCGAGCCCTTCTCTTCCCTTGTTTTCTTTGCGCTGGCGCTGGCGTTGTTTATGACGCGGTTGAAGTATTGAATCGTTGTCCGGCACATTTGTGTGATGGTCAGTGGCCACCACGGAAGACACTAAAAAATTTCTCTGATTGCGGTGATAGTCGGCGGATCGCTTCTTGTCGCCTGCGGCGACCCGGGCAACAAGTAGCCCGGGCTACCCGAACTGCTGAGGAAAGGCAGACCGAACTGATCCTTCGACAAGCTCAGGATGACTAATGATAAATGTGAGAGTTTCACAGAGGTCTCCGGAGGGAAGGCACCGCTGAGGGGAAGGGTCAAGGGCCCGCTAATTTGACGGTAAAGCGAGCCCTCAACTTTTTCCGATCCCGTTTTCCTACAGCCGCATTTTTTAACGCCGGCACTCACTCTTTCTCAAGTGCGTTATACGTCAACGAAGCGTAGATCAAGCCTTTCTCGCGATGAACATTCAGGTCTACACCGTTATCCAAAACGACACTTTTCCCAAAGAAGCCGTTTTCGATACGTCCAATTTTGGCTGTTTCGCCAATATGGTTCGTGGCGAGAAGATCATTGCCGTTACTTGCCAACCTGACATTAGGAAAGGTAAGGGCATGATAATCAGACTCAGCGGGGTTAACGCTGTCGGCGTAATCCTTGGTGGAATACTTGACGTCGGCAACGAGCATGTGATGGGTTGAATCCCAACGGAGAGTTGGAATTTCCTTATGGGCCCCGGCTACCCAAGTGCTTGGATGGTCCGGACTGTTAACCGTCAGGAAACTCGGGGAATTCGCAAACGCGCTTCCCGAAGCGAGCATCATTGCCCCCAACATGCTTAATATCATTTGGGTTTTTGTTTTCATAATTTTACTTCTTTCTCGAGGTGTTTTTCTCAATTTTGTCTGTGACCCTCCCCTATGTAATTGGACTTTACCGAGGGCGTTAGGGTTCGATTTTTAATCCTATTCTCATCCCGGCTTAATGAAATTGATGTAATGATGAGGTCTGAAAAAGCTGACAGGTATGTCTTCGCTTCTCTATTTTTGCTCTCAACGGTCAAAAGAAAAGGAGTCGAGAAGCGCAGCCTGCATTTTTTGAGCAATGAGCTTTTGCCCGGCGACGTTGGGGTGCATGCCATCGTCTTGCAACATGCTGGATTGAGTTGCCTCGCCTTGCATTAAGTCCGGCAATAGGGGCACATGAGCGTCCCCGGCGACCTTCTGGAAAATGGCATCGGTCCCGAGTTTAAAGGGGATGCGGATTCCGCAGATCATTACGGGAATATTGCGACTTTTACACTCGCGAATGATGCTGGCCAGATTGGTCTGGATGTTGCCGGGATCGACTCCCTGGAGAAGATCGTTGGCACCCAGCGCGATGACTACCAGTTGAGGCTTTGGGTTCGCGCTAAAATAGTCCTGCAAACGCTGCAAGCCGTCGTCCGTTTTGCTGCCGGAGACGCCGAGATTGACGGGGGTCATTCCGTTGATATCGATCAGCGCGGGATAGGCCTGATTGGGGTCCAGTCCGTAGCCTGAGGTGATGCTATCCCCGAGAAAAACGATGGTTCCGTTGGGGATGATGACTTTTCGGCTGCATGCCGTGAGCATGAGGGTGGCGAAGACGACGACCATCAGGGGAAGAATAATCCAGCGAGGAGGAGAAGGGGACGGGGACATTTCAGTCGTCATTTTGCAGCGCTAATTCTGCCTGTTCGCTTTTTCGGGATTATTGTGTTTTTACGAATCGACAATGCATTACATCGTTCACCTCGCAGGTGAAGTTTTGCGTGAATTGCGTTTCCGGGGCGGAGGCGGTCGAACCGTAAACGCCACTGATTTCGAGACTAAGCGTCGTTGGGGTTATCCAGCCCTTATCGACCCGAATTCGCCAATTGGCCAGTCCTCTCATTTGCAGGTCCGAAGGCGTAAAGGTTCGATACGTAACTCCATTGTTAGATTCAGAAATGGTTCCCAAGGTCGTGTTTCCCATGAAGCGATAATTCTCTTCGTCCAGAACGAACCATTTGCTGTCTTTACTCCAATAAACCTGAGCCGCTTGAGCGTTCTGCAGAGGCCACGAATCGTCATTCCCCTCGAATTTATAAGCACAGGGGAACATCCCTACAATCTGGCCAGTGCTAAATTTTACGAGGCCATAGGACAAAGTTTCGAAGCCGACATTGCCTTGTTTTACGACGACGAAGTGATACTCGTTGTCCGGCGAATCCGATCCAGGACCCAGAGGATAAGTTTTCATCGGAACATCCGTGCTTTTGGTAGCAACGAGAAAGTAATTTCCGTTAATGATCGCGTAAGGGCGCCAGTAAGAGGAAGGCGCTCCGGGAGCAGCTTCTTTGTATTGTATCTTAATCATTCCGACGGGCGGATAGGTCGGCTCAAATTTTTTTCCGTTCCAAAAGGAGACCAGCTTATAATCTGGCGGAAGAGGTTCGAGCGAAATTCTCCCAATTTCCCTGTCGTTGAATATCGACGGCGCAGAGGAATTTACCTGGCTTTTATCGGACTCATTTACCCCGACTGAATAAGTGAGTGCTTTGAGTTTATCGACACTCTTCTCCTGCATGGCCGTCTTGTAAGCAGCGATAAATTCTTCTGGAGAACTTTGCTGTGCCCGGGTTGAAAGAGGGACAACCGCGAAAAGAACAGCGAGGGTTGGCGGCAGGAATTTCATTTCAGCAATTCTGCAAATGGAAGCCGTACTTTTCCGAAAAGCCTCAAAAAGAATAACCATGCGGCACAATAGTCGGGTCTAATCGCAACCGTAGAAAGGGCATTGACCGTAAAGGCGTTAGCGCTTCAAGGCTTGGATGAGGATTTCGACGCGGCGGTTGGACTGTTGCTGATCGATGGTGCCTTGGGGACTGACGACGTAGTTGGCGCTGCCGTGGCCTTGGGAGCGGTACTTGTATCCGGACTGCGAGATGTGGTCCTGAAGCCAGGCTTGGACGGCCTCGGCGCGCTGTTGGGAGAGGGTGAGGTTGTAGTCGGGCTTGCCGAAGGAATCGGAGTAGCCGTCGATCTGGATGTCGGCCTGCGGATATTTCGTGACCATTCCGATGGCCTGGCTGAGGAGCGGATCGGCACTGGGCTTGAGGATGGCGGAGTCGAAATCGAAGAGGACGTCGCTGGGCAGGCGGAGCAGGACCGGCTCAGGCAGCTTGCTGAGATCCGGGGCGGTGGCGTGGAAGCTGGGGACGAGTTGGGCGAAGCCGGGCAGTGTGCCGGTTTTCCCGTCACCGGTGACCTGGGCGCCGCTGGCGGCACCGGGCTGCGCGGGGCCGGTGTTGGCGTTGATCAATTCCTGGGCGAACTTCGAGGAGGTGACAGGGCCAGCGCTGGTGCTTGGTTCGACCTTGGCGATCTCGGCGGAGATTTTGGCCGTGTCGGATTCGGCGAAGGGCAGGCCCTGGCTCATCTCTGTGGCGGCGATGACTTTGCCGGGCTCCGGGACGGAGGGAGCGGCGAGAGCTGGCTGCGGCGTTTGCAAGGCCTTCTCAACCAGGTTGGGATCAAGATTGAATTGCGCGGGGTTTTGCGGCGGCTCGGCCACAGGGAGTCGGTTGATGGGATTATCCGTTTGGGACTTGAAGGCGTCGGGGTTGATTTCGATGCTTTTGACGGTGAAGGGGCCGGTGGGTGCGCTGTGGCTGCTGGGGATTTCGAGGCCGGGAATCTTGTACCAGCCGAGCGCCCAGGCGAAGACGAGATGGAGGACGAGGGCGATGGCGAGCGCGCCGAAGATCCACTTCTTTTGCGAGCCTTCCAAATCTGCATGGACTCCAATGACGGGCATGGGAAATTTTTAGACGGAATTTACGGAATTAACGAGATTCTTTGTATTAGGACGCGTCAGGCCGGGTATTTGTTCATCTTTAGAAGTTAGTCGAAGGGATTTACTATGGGTAATCCCGTCTTCTTAAAATCCGAGCCGTTGCGCGTAGCAATCGTCAATCCGTGAGTCAAAGCCGTCGCGGCGATCATGCTGTCTTTGATCGGCATCGAGTGTCCACGTTGACGAAGGTGGACGAGAAGTTTTGCCCATCGAATTCCCGTGGACGCTTCCCAAGGCAAACAGACAATTCCTGTCACAACCTCGTTAAACCAATGCTCCAAGTGCTTCTTTTTTCTACCGTTTGGTAATTGGAGAATACCAAATTGAATCTCTCCCAATATAATAGGATCGACGACAATTTCCTGTTCGTGCCGCCGAAGCCATTCCTGCACCTTAATATCGGGTCGCGGTTTGGTGGGCTCGCTAAGAATGTTGGCGTCTGTGAGAAAAGTCACAACGTGTCCGTTGATTCAGACTCAATCGGAACAAAGAAACCTTTCACAGGACAAGCCAAGAGCAAATCGACCAGTCCCTCATTTGGCCGCTGCTTTTGTCGCACCAATCGGTAATCTCCGGCTTCAAGGCGTTCGATTTTGAATTCCTGTCCTGCTTTAATGCCATCCTGTCGCCGGATTTCAGCTGGCAAAACAATCTGGCCTTTGCTGGAAACAGAAGTGGTCATGAGAAGTAAGATGCCGTCTTACTTCTAAAATGTCAACTATCCGGCGGCTTGGCGGGCGGGGCGGAGGAGCTCTTTTTTCACGCGGTCGAGGAGGCCGTTGACGAATTTGCCGGACTCGGCGGTGCTGAATTTCTTGGCGATTTCGATGGCCTCGTTGATGGAGACGACGGGGGGGATTTCGGAGCGGAAGAGCATTTCGTAGACGGCGAGGCGCAGGATGTTGCGGTCGACGGCGGCGAGGCGCTCGAAGTCCCAGTTATCGGCGAGGGTGCGGATCTTGGCATCGACTTCGGGCAGCTTTTCCAACGCGCCCTTGATCAAGTCATTGGCGAAGACCTGGACGTTCTTGGGTTCCTCGTTCTGCTTCCAAAATGCGGCGAGGGCTTCGTCCACCTTGACGGGCTTGTGGGTATCGAACTGGTAAAGGAATTGGATGGCGGCTTCCCGCGCGTCGCGACGAAGGCCCATATTATTTCTTTCCCTTGGAAATGGAGACGAGGGCGAGCGCGGCTTCGGCAGCTTCGCGGCCCCGGTTGAGTTTCGTTCCCATGCAGCGTGCGCGGGCCTCGGCATCGGTCTTGATTGCAAGGACTTCGTGAAGGATGGGCACATCGGTTTCGAGGGAGATGCGCATGAGGGCGTCGGTGACGGCGCGGGTAATTTCCTGGGCGTGGGGTGTCTTTCCCTGCCAGACAAGGCCGAGCGCGATGACCGCCGCATATTTTTTGGAGCGGGCGAGGCGCTGGACTTGGAGCGGGATTTCGAAGGCGCCGGGAACGCGGACAACTTTTTGTTCGTGGCCGGTCAGCGCGGTTTGTGCGGAGGAAAGGAGCGCGTCGGTGTACTCGCGATTGTATTCGCTGACAACGAGGGCAAAACGGGGTGAGAAAGAACGAGATGAAACCATGGGCGTTGAACTCTACCCTGCTTTGCGAAAAGCTGAAACAAAAAGACGTTCTTTGCATGAAGACCCGGATTCGAGCCACCGCCGCCTAATATGACATTTGGGTAATACTTTTGATCTTTGCTCCATTCCGGTAGACAAATCACGCGGCAGCAACTACCACGGGAGGAGTTTTTTCCTCATGGACCTCAATCCCGCCCAACGTCATCCCTCGACTCCAGAGCCGCGCCGTTCCGTGGTGGCTGATTGCTTGGTGGTGGTGGCCCTGATCGGCGGTCTTTTCAGCCTGATCGGATTGGGCCACGAATTCAATCATCCGTTTCAGAGCAAAGTCGATATCGACCTCTCTCCGTGGTACCTGCCCTATTATACGATGCTCTCGTTCCTGCGCGGGGCGGTGGCCTATGTTCTTTCGTTTGCGTTCACCCTCGTTTACGCGCGCTGGGCCGCTTATGACCGGCAGGCGGAACGCTTTCTCATTCCGTTGCTCGACATCCTGCAGAGCATGCCGCTCTCCGCGTTTCTCGTCCCGATCGAACTGGCATTGGTGGCGATCTTTCCACACAACAATATCGGCATCGAGTTGAGCTGCATCATCGTCATCTTCACCGGCCAGGTCTGGAACATGACGTTCAGTTTCTATTACTCATTGAAGGCGCTGCCCGCCGATTTTGCTTTTGTAGGCAAGCTTGCGCGCTTTACGCCATGGCAGAAATTCACGCAGATCGAACTTCCCTTTGCGACCAAGGGGATGGTCTACAACAGCATGGTCTCGGTGGCAGGCGGCTGGTTCTTCCTGTCGATCATCGAGGCCTTTACCATCGGCGACCAGGATTACCGCGTAAAGGGTGTTGGCTCCTATATGAGCGTGGCGCAGGAACAAAAAAATGGCTGGGCCCAGTTCTATGCGGTAGTCGCGGTGGTCATCATGGTCGTGGCCATCGACCAACTCATCTGGCGTCCGCTCATCGTCTGGTCCAATCGATTCAAGATTGAGGACACGGAAGCGGAGTTTCAGGAGCGCTCGGCGGTGCTCCGCTACTTCAGCCGCTCGTGGGTCGTTAAATGGCTTAACGAGAGGTTTTCGAGTTTGATTCGGCGCCCCGTTGTCGCAGCCGCACCGACGACATTAACGGTCCGCCAGCCCAGCGTCTTTGCAAAGCTTTACGCGTCCATTCCGTGGCGTCCCATCTTTCTCATCATGGCGGCGGTAATACTTGGTTTCGGCGCCTATTCCCTCGTCAAACTGCTTTGGGCGGTCACATTCTCAGAATGGCTGAACATCATGGGGTGCCTGTTGCTTACGCTCATTCGCGTGCTGACGGCGATTGCCTTGAGCACCCTTATCGCGGTGCCGATCGGAGTCTGGATCGGTTCCAATCCGAAGCTGTCCAAATATCTGATGCCTCTGACGCAAATCGCCGCGTCGTTTCCGTCACCACTGGTTTTTCCGAATATCGTTATCCTGATCTATCTGCTGCATGGCAACCTGCAATGGGGTTCGGTCGTCCTTATGATGCTCGGCACGATCTGGTATATTCTTTTCAACGTGATCTCCGGCGCGAGCGCCATTCCGCAGGACTTGCGCGCCTGCACGCAGTTGACCCATTTGAAGGGCTGGCAGAAATGGCGCACACTTTATCTTCCGGGAGTTTTTCCGGCACTGACTACAGGCTGGATCACCGCGGCCGGCGGAGCTTGGAATGCCAGCATCGTTTCGGAATATGTTCAATACCAGGGGAAGACCGAGACGGCGACGGGCCTGGGCTCCTTGATTCAACAGGCCACGGACAAGGGCCAATTCTCCGTTCTCGCCGCCGCCGTGCTCTCCATGGCGATCTTCGTTGTCATCTTCAATCGCTTCGTCTGGAAACGGCTTTCCGCCATTGCCCAGGAACGCTACCAGTTTCTCACTTGATTCCACGCCCAACCGCCCGACCTTGAGGTAACCGCCATGACCACTTCCACCGCAACAACTGAACCGATCGTCGAATTGATCGGCGTGGAAATGCGCTTTGGTGAAGGTGATGATCAAAAGATGAAGGTGCTGGAGGACATTAACCTCAAGATACAGGAACATGATGTGATGGCGTTGCTGGGACCTTCCGGCTGTGGCAAATCGACGATCATGCGCATCCTGACCGGCCTGATCAAACCGACCAGCGGTCTCGTCAAGTACATGGGCAAGCCGATGCCCAGCGTGAATCCCGGCGTGGCGATGGTGTTTCAAAATTTTGCGCTTTTTCCGTGGTTGAGCGTGCGCGAAAATATCCTGCTCGGCTTGGAAAACTCGACCTACAGCCAGGAAGAGAAGGAACAGCACTTCCAAAAAATCATCGAGATGGTGGGTCTGGACGGCTATGGCGACGTACTCCCGAAGGAACTGTCCGGCGGGATGAAGCAGCGCGTGGGCATCGCGCGGGCGTTGATCATGGAGCCGCAAATCCTGTGCATGGACGAGCCGTTCAGCGCTCTCGACGTGTTGACCGGTGAGACGCTGCGCAATGAAATCGGACGCATCGCGATGGATTCGACGCTGGGCTTCAAGAGTCTGGTCATCGTCACGCACAATATTGCGGAGGCAGTTTATCTGGCGCGCAACATCGTGGTGCTGGCTGCGCATCCGGGTCGGGTGCAGAAGATCGTGCACAATCCGTTGCCCTATCCACGCGATTCAGCCAGCCCGGCGTTCCAGCAGCTTGTCTCGCAGATTCACGGGATCCTGACCAATTCCGTGCTGGACGACGGCGAGCCTCCCGCCACCGAGACGGAAGTTGTCTCGCCCGGAAGCGTTCAGGATGACGCTTATGAGCCGATTCCGAACGTGACCATGGGTGAAGTGATGGGATTGGTGCAAATGCTCAAGCCCGAGCCCGAAAATCTTTTCGCCCTGGCGACCCGATTGAAGAAGGACTTCAGCACGTTCCTCTCCGTGGTCAAAGCGGCGGAACTGATCGACCTCGTGGAAACACCCGGACAAACCGTGCGCCTGACCGCCTCGGGGATCGCCTTTCAAAAAGCCGATGTGAAGAATCGCAAGAGGTTGATCCACGACTTGTTGCTCGCCCTGAAAATCTTCAAGCACCTGGCCGATCGGATCGATCAATCCGAAAACAAGGAGATCACCGAAGAGGAAGCTCTTCACGATCTCGCGCAAATTTTCCCCAACGAGCGGCCCAAGATTCTTTTCAAGAATTTGGTCGGCTGGGCGCGCTACGGCGAACTTTTTTCTTTTGATCCACGCACCGCGATTCTCAAAAAATTCGAGAAAACCTATCTCGGCAAGCCGCCTGCATCACGGCTTAAGGAGACAGGGGCATAAAACTCCCTGTCGTAACCGTGAAAAAAATAGCCGTTGTCCTTCTTGGCATGCTGGCCTTGGGGACGGATCTGCATTCTGCCCCGGCGCAAAGCGTCAAACTGCTCAACGTTTCCTACGATCCGACTCGGGAATTTTATACGGAGTATAACAAGGCCTTCGCGGACTACTGGAAGAAGCAGGGTGGAGCTAATGTCGTCATCAGCCAATCGCATGGCGGCTCGGGCAAACAGGCGCGCGCGGTCATCGACGGGCTAAAGGCGGACGTGGTCACGCTGGCGGTGGCCCAGGACATTGATGCTATTTCGAAGGCAAAACTCATCGCGCCGGACTGGGAAAAGAAATTTCCCGACAACAGTTCGCCTTACACATCCACCATTGTGATGCTGGTGCGAAAGGGCAATCCGAAGGGCATTAAGGATTGGAACGATTTGATCAGGCCCGGCGTCGAAATTGTCGCGGCGAATCCCAAGACCGGCGGCGGGGCGCGTTGGAATTATCTCGCGGCCTACGGGTACGCATTGAACACCAATGGTGGTGACGAGGCAAAGGCGACGGCTTTTATCAAGGCCCTTTATAAGAACGTCAAGGTTCTCACATCTGGCGCACGCGATGCGACCGTCACCTTTGTCAATCGTGGCGAGGGCGACGTGTTGATCTCATGGGAAAACGAGGCGTTGCTTACGGTCGATGCTCTGGATCCCGGGGAATTCCAGGTCGTTTATCCTTCGCAAAGCATTCTGGCGGAACCGCCAGTCGCCGTGGTCGACGCTAATGTCGACCTGCATGGCACGCGTGATGTCGCCACGGCTTACTTGAAATACCTCTACTCCCCGGTAGGCCAGGAAATCGCCGCTCGCTATCATTATCGGCCCCGCGACCCTGCTGTCCTGGCGAAGAACGCGAATCAGTTTCCGGCCATCAAGCTCTTCACGATTAATGATCTCTTTGGCGGCTGGACTGCCGCGCAGAAGAAGCACTTCAGCACGGGCGGCATTTACGATCAGATTTATAAGCCTTAAATCCCGCGTCTCATTTACAAACTCCCGTACAAGGCCAGCAACTTCTCGCCCATCGCGTCGACGCTGTGATGTTTTTCGATTTTCTCACGGGCGGCTTGGCCGAGGCGGGCGCGTAGGGCGGAATCATCGAGGAGCGTGGCGATTTTCTCCGCCAGCGCTTCGGGATTGCGCGGCGGGATGAGGAGGCCGGTGACGTTGTCTTCCACGACTTCGGGAATACCGCCCACCGTTGTTGCGACGACGGCGCGGGCCATGGCTTGGGCTTGCAAAATAATCTGGGGAATACCCTCGTGTGCGTAGGAGGGAAGGACGAGGACATCCAGTGAAGCGAGGACGTTGGGCACGTCGGCGCGATGGCCGAGGAGTGTGACTTGGCCCTTCCACGGTTCCTGCGCGATTTTGTCCGTGAGTTCCTGGCGTCCGGGGCCATCCCCTGCGATGACGAAGCGGATCGACCGTTTCGAGGATTGGAGTAAATCGGCGGCGGCAGCGAGAAACGTGGCATGGCCCTTCCAACTGCGCAGCACGGAGATCATCCCGACGAGCGCGACATCGGGCGAGAGGCCGAGTTCTTCGCGGAGATTGCCGCCATCCGCTAGAGGACGGTCCGCCGATGGGACATCGGCGGCTACCTTGAATTTTGTGAGGTCGACGCCGGTGGAAATGCAACTGACGCGTTGGGGCGAAACGCCAAGTTCTTCCACGAGGCGGTTTGCGATGACCTGGCTCGTGGTGATGACGTGACGCGGCATGAAGCGGAAGGCCACTCCGCTCCAGAATTTATTCGGGTAATCAACTTCGATGTGGCGGGAGCGAATGAGCGTCTTGAAAGCCAGTCGCGCTGCGATCCCAGCCAGCCAGCCGTCGTTGGAACTGTGGGTGTTGACCAAATCGATCCGATTGGCGATCAGCCACGCGGTGAGTCTAACGATTTCAAAAGGGAGCAGCGCCTTGTGTGTGCGCAGCGGAACAAAGGCGATGCCTACGTCCTGCGCGCGTTTCGCGATGGCGCTTTCCGGGTGCGCGGCGAGCGCGACCCAATGGCCGTGCGCGCGCATCCATTCGAGCTCGACCAGCACCCGAACTTCCTGCCCGCCCCAGCCGAGAGATGACTCACTATGGAGAATACGCCATTGCCTCATGAATTGAAGCGGTTACGATGCCGGTTTCTTCGCCACAATGGAATTGCAAAACATCAAGCGCCTGGCCGTCTTCAAGATGCGAAACATCGGGGACGTGCTGATCATCACGCCGGTCCTGCGCGCGTTGAGGGAAACTTTTCCCGAGGCGCGGATCACGGTGGTGGTCAATTCCGGCACGGAGGCGATGCTGGCGAACAATCCGCATATCGATGAGGTGCTGGCCTATGAGCGCGGCGGCGGTGGTCGCGGGCCGCTGGCGCGGCTGGGTTATGAACTGAAGTTTGTCTGGGAATTGCGCAAGCGGCGTTTCGACATGACGATCGGCCTGACCGATGGGGACCGTTCCGCATGGTATTCCCTTTTCTGCGGTGCACGGCATCGGTTTGGGCAGCCTGCGTATGCGTGGAAGTCCAAGTTGGATCCGCGCAGTCATGCCTACAATCACCCCGTCTACCCGCCGGGCGAATTGATGCATGAGGTGGAAAAGCATTATTGGCTACTGGAACATGCGGGCTTGAAATTAAAATCGACGAAGCCCGGGCCTCTTTGCCTAGTGATCCCGGACGATTTGCGCGCATGGGTCCGCGCGGAACTGGCGCCGCTTCGCCCGGCGAAAATCGTCCACGTGCACCCGGTCTCGCGATGGTTGTGGAAATGTTGGGGCAGCGCGGCGATGGCCGAAACGATTGACTGGCTCCAGAACGAGCGAGGCGCGCGCGTGGTGGTGACTTCGGGGCCCGCTACCCGCGAACGCGAACATGCGCAGGAGATCATTCGTCTTTGCCGCACCCAACCGCTCTTTTACGACGGCAATCTTTCCCTCAGCCAGATTGCCGCGATCTCGGCAGAGTCGGATGGTTATTTCGGTGTCGATACCGCACCGATGCATATGGCGGCGGCGGTTGGCGTGCCTGTCATCGCTCTTTTTGGCCCGACCAAGCCGGTCAGTTGGGGACCTTGGTCGCCACTCGCGCAGGTCTTAATCCATCCCTGCCTCTGCAATGAAACGAACCGCGAAGCGTGCGATTGGAAACAGGTGCGCGCGTGTCTGGCTGAGATCACGGTGCCCGAAGCCCAGGCGGCGCTGGATCAAATGCTGGCGCGATCTAAATCTTCCTCTTCGTCATGAGCACGCTTTTAGATTTTATCGCTTTCCTGCCGCGGTCATGCCGCAAGCAACCTTCCCGAAAAAATCCATCGGATCCACGCATCCTGGTCATCCGTCGCAACCGGATGGGTGATATGATTTACACGTTGCCGCTTTTGCATGCGCTGCGACGGCATTATCCACAGGCGCATCTCACAGTGGCGTGCGATCCGGCGGGTGCGGCCATCGCACAAGCTTGCGCTGCGGTCAACGAGGTCATCGTGCTTAAACGGAGTTGGCTGCCGTGGTTGGCATTGCTGAAGAATGCCGCGCGATTGCAGGATTTTGATTGGGTCATCGCGGCCAAAGGCGGTTTTGATCGACGACTGGCGGTGTTGACGCGCTTGACCAACGCCGCAATCCGGGTCGGTTTTGTGCCCCGGACGGATCGCCCCTCCGATTACTACACCGATCTCGTTGCCCTCCCCGAGAATCCTTTCGATGAGCATCAGATTGAAACGCTGTTGCGTCTGCTGCAACCGCTGGGCGTACTTACGGTCAACACCTACGCCGTTAATTTGAGCCTGGCTGTGCCGGAATCCTCGCGGCAGTTTGCGGAGTCTCATCTGACCCAATTCGGCTTTACACCGATCTTCCTGATCAACATCAGCAGCACGGTTAAGCTCAAATTTCGTGAGGAGGATTTTGTCGCACTGATCACCCAAATTCTCGCTTCGACCGATTTCATCGTGGGCTTGGTCGCCGCTCCGGCAGATCAACCGAGAGCCGTTGAATTGGCCGCGCAGATGGCTTCCGGGAGGGTCCTTGCCCTGGCGACACCGGGACCGCTCGATCTTGCGGCGCTGTTGCAGAAGGCGGTCTGTCTCTTCACCCCGGAGGGCGGGGCCGCGCATCTGGCCGCTGCGGTGGGAACGCCCGCGGTGGTGCTTTGGTCGGAGGGACCGTTCAAGAAATGGCATTCGCGCGGAACCAATCACGTTTTCGTTCATGCCGAGGAAAAGGAGAAAACGGTTCCTCTGGAACGGGTCTGGCAGGCGCTTCAACCCTTGCTGCCTCAAAAAAAATGATGGCGGGCGCGCGACGACTAGGGTGCAATCACTAGCCCATGGCCTCGCTCATCAGTCGACTTTCCGCTTATGGATACGAGACCTTTTTTCGGGCTCTGGCCAAACGCCGTCCGCCACAGAAACGGCCTATTGAACTTGGGCCTAATTCGCGGGTGCTTTGTTTTACCTGCGCGGGCATCGGTGATACGCTGACCGATTCTGTCGTGTTCAAGGCGTTGCGGGAAACGTATCCGGGCATTCATTTGGCGGGAGTGGTGCATCGCCGGCGCCGGTTGCTTCTGGATCACAATCCGTTTGTCGACCAAGTGTTTCTTTTCCACAAGGGACCGAAAGCATTTTGGGATCTCAAAAATGAACTTCGCGCGGCAGGGCCGTGGGACGCCATCCTGCATCTGCGCGGAAACGATCCCGAGCCGCGCTGCCTAAGTTATCTGCTCGATCCCGATGTGACGGTGAGCGTTCCGGACATGACTCGCTTCGGTTGGCTCTGTGGACACCATGTCGTACAACCCGATTGGGATGATACTCATGGCGTGGAACAGACATTGAGAATTGCGCGATATGTCGGCGCGGACGCCAAGGTGCCTCACATGGTCTATGAGGTGAAGGAGGAGGACCGCACCAAGTTGGAGGAGAAATTGAATCGGATGAATGTCGGCGTGAAACCGCGATTGGTGCTGCAAATTGGCGGTGGACGGCGGGCCTCGTGGCGCGACTGGCCGGTGAAACGTTATGCGGAGTTACTGCGTCTTGCCTCGCGGGATTTGTCGGCGGAAATTTTTGTGCTCGGCGGTGGAGATCAAGGGGATCGGATTCGTGAACTTGATAACTTTTTCACCAGTGAGTCGAAACCATATCATGATGTGGTGGGTAAACTTTCACTGGCGGAATCGGCTGCGTTGTTGTCCAGCGCGAAGGCACTCATCTCGACTGACACGGGGATCATGCATCTCGGCTTTGCGGTCAATACACGAGTGGTGGCCCTCATACACTGCAACAATCCGTCGCATCGCGTCGGCCCCTATGGCTATGGAGACCGGCATCGTGTCGTACAGCTTCCGCGCCCCGCCAATTATCGCACCCCGGCGGACGCAAACATGGCCGCCATCACCGCATCCACAGTTTTTTTGAAATTGCAGGAGATTTGGGGCTAGGCTTTTCCTTCCATGAACTTTCCCGGACTTGATCTTGCTTGGACTTATGGTCATCACGCGGGGCATACCCTGCGGTTGATGCGCACGTGGTCGCTGGCGGAGACGCGGGCGGGTGTTGACCGGGGCGAGAAGATTCTGGTGGTCGCGACGACGGCACTGGGTGATTCCCTTTTGACGACGCCGCTGGTCGAGACGCTTTCGGAAAGACTCGGGCGCGAGCGGGTCTCGCTTTTGGTGAAAGCGCCTTACTTGGGGCTGTACGAAAAGGACCCGCGCGTAAGCAACGTTTTCACCGTGCGTGGCAAATACCGGTGGGGCGGGCTGCGGGACAAGCTGGAGGATGATCCGCATCGCATCGCGCTGATTGCGAACATGACGGAGCCTGATTTGATTCCGTTTCTCTGGCAATGCGGCGTGCGCGGTTTTCTGAGGTATCGCACGCGCTGGACTCGCTTTCCCCGTTGGATGGCGAACGCCCCGATGATGCGCCGCCCCGGCACACCCGATTATGCGACCGGCCATGCGATCGAGAATAACCTGGCGATGGCCAGGGCTCTGGGTGTCGAGGCGACGACGCGGCGGTTGTTGCTTCCCCATCTGCGGAGCGAACCGGGTGCGCGGGAGAACCGCGTGTTGATTCATCCCGGTGCCTCGCGTGAAATCAAGCGATGGCCGGTGGAGAATTGGGCACGCCTGGGCGACGCTCTTGCGACAAAATTTGGCTGTCAGATTGCGATTACCGGAGATCGCAGCGAGCTGTCGCTCGCCGTGCAGATTGCTGCGGCCATGAAGACACCTGCGCAAAATCTGGCGGGGAAGTTGTCACTAGTCGAACTGGCGCAGATGGAAGCAAAGTCGCTGGCGTTTCTTTCCGGCGATACGGGGCCGTATCATCTTGCCGTGGCGGTTGGCTGTCCGACGGTGACGCTGTTCGCGCCGACGGATCGCGGTTCATCCATGGAGGCGTGCGGGCCGCACCAGGCCAACGCGATTTTCCACCACGCGATCCAAACGGCCAAGCTGCGCGATTCGATCCATACTATTCCCTATGAGAAAGTGCTGAATGAGGCCAGCGTCGTGTTGGCGGCGGTGTATGACCGGAAATCAAATGATGCCGTGGGAGAACGACGGTCATAGACCGCCGCTACATTATGAAAATCGGCATCTTTCTTCCCAACGCGACATTTGACCAACCCGGCTCGCCGGAGGTGGGCGGGATCGAGACGTTTTCCTTCACGGTTGGCGAGGCGCTCCAGCGACTCGGCCATGAGGTCGTACTTTTTGGCGGCGAACCGAAGGCGGGGCGCACACATCGCGCAACGACCATGACACTGGAATTGAATCCCTACTGGGAAACAAAATCGATTCCCGACATCGGCACGCGTTTTCAACGATTGGTCCAGCGCTTGCACTTTGCCTGGAGTTCGCGGCGTGCCTGGTCGCGCCATCGTTGTGATCTCGTCCTGCTGGCCAAGCCGTTCGACTGGCCCGTGGCCTGGTTCTGGAAACGGTCGCGGCCCGAATTGAAAACAATCATGGGTTTTCAGGGGACAGATTTTTTTGCGGGCGACCGGTTTTTTTACGGCGCGGTGGATGCTGCGTTTGCCGTGAGTGAACGCGTCGCGCGCTTGGCTGAGGCTCGGGTAGGACGCAAGCCTGTGTTCATTCCTAATCCTGTGGATCAAACCATCTTTCATCCCGCGAATGATATCTCTCCTCGAAGTGAAAATTCATGGCATCTGGTCGCCAGCGGTCGATTCGTGGGTTGGAAGGGATTCGCCAATTTGATCGAGGCGGCGGGTCGGTTAAAGGATCAGATCGACGTTCGATTGAGCGTGGCCGGCGAAGGTCCGGAACGGGAGAATATCGAGGCGCAGATACAGCGGCTTGGTCTCGGTGAACGCGTGCGGCTTTGTGGCCGACTGGAGGCGAAGGCTCTCGGCGATTTGATGCGCTCCGGCGACCTCTATGTCGTTCCCTCGATTGGATTGGATGCGTGCCCCGTCAGTGCGCTGGAGGCGGCGTGCGTGGGATTGCCTCTGCTGCTTTCGGACCAAGTTGGCTTGAACGACTTTTTGGATAAACGTGACATCGCTACCTACGCGGCAAAGAGCGTCGATGACTTGACGGCAATTTTACTGCGGTTGCACGCGCGCCGCGACGAACCCGAGTGGAACGACCACGCGGCCCGTCATGCCCGGTTGCGAAATCAATTCTCCGGCGAAAGCGTGGCGCAACGGATTCTCGATTTGATTCACTAAGCTGCCATCCTTTATTTTCAATATGCGCCTGCTTTATCTTTACCCGGAGGAATGGACAGGACGCCGCGCCCGCGAGGCGCATACGCTTTCGACCTGCGCGGCGTTGGCTCGCGAAGGCGTCGACGTCACGCTGGTGACGGCGGGCGGCTTGCAGGAAATGCATCATCACCTGCAGGACGTGGCAGGTGAAAAAGAGGTGCCCGGACTGGAGTTGGTCGCGCTGTCCCGCTCACTTGGCTTGGTCCGCAGCACGGCTGTGTTCAAACATCATTTTCAAAAATGGCAGGCCAGACAGGCGCGCTTCGATTGGGCTTATATTATTCATCTCAAGGCAGCGGCGATGCTGAAGAAGATGCGTGCGCCCTACGCTTACGAGGCGCACGAAATCTTTGACGAGACGCCGCAAAAAGATGCGAAGCGTCAGCTTCGCCTGCACGAACTGGAACAACAGGCGGTAACCGGCGCGACCGTGCGCATGGCCACGAGCGCGCCGCTGGCCGCCGCATTGAGCAAGCGGTTCGCATTGCCAAATGATTTCGCGATTATACCGAATGCGGGACTTCCGCCGCTCGATCATGTCGTCGGCGCGCCAGAGGGCCCGTTTGTTTATGCCGGCTCCATCTCAGGCTGGAAGGGAATCGATTTGATGATTCATGCCGTTCGCGACGCGCAAATCCCTCTGAAAATCGTGGGCGGCTCGGCGGCAGACTGGAAGCGACTGGGCAAACAAGTCGATGTGAGCGGAGTCGAATGGCATCCGCGCGTTTCGCTCGCTGAACTGCCTCAGGCGCTCGCGGGCGCGCGGGCCGGATTGATTCCGACACAACCGGAGACGCCGTCGGGGCGGTATTCGTGCCCGATGAAACTTTTCGATTATGCGCGATGTGGGTTGCCTGTGATCAGTACGGCGCTGCCCTCGCTGCAAAGTCTTAATATCGGTTCGTGGTGCGTTCAGGTGCCAGCCGCGACACAGGACATTTGGGCTGAGGCCTTGAGGAATTTTTGTTATGAGACGGAACAGGCGCAGGCTGCGCTGGCATGGTCGGCGGAACATACGTGGACGCATCGGGCGGAGCTTTTGATCGCGACTTTTCGTGTGCGGCGATGAGATGTCTTGAGCTTGTCGCACACACGTGTGGCAAGATCAGTTCTGTATGCCTGAGAAAAAGGCAGCCCGAACTGATCCTTCGACAAGCTCAGGATGACTAATGATTTTAGTGAGGGTCGATTGACTCGCTTCGCTCGAGAACGTCTCGAGAGCAGCCAGCCAATCCTTCGTCAGGCTCAGGATGACTATGCTAAATGCGAGAGTTTCGCAGAGGTCTCAAGTTGTCCGGGCCACCCGAAGCTGAACCGTCGCACGGAGTGCGACGGCTACCTCGGAACTGACCACGCTCTCACGAGCGCGGCTACGCGGTACGACGGCTACCACGGAGAGGAAGGCATCCGCCGCTAGGGACAGCGGTGGCTTTAACGCGCGAGTTCTTTTTTAACCGCCTCTAGAGACATCGTATTGATGACGTCCTGTTTCCGCAGCCAGCCCTTGCGCGCCATGGTCACGCCGTGGCGTAATGTGCCGAATTGCGCGATGCGATGCGCATCCGGATTGATCACGCATTTCACGCCCTTGTCCCGCGCGCGATGCCACCAGCGCCAGTCGAGTTCCATGCGGTAGCTGCTGCAATTGAGTTCGATCCACGTGCCGGTGCGGGCGGCGCAATCGATGATTTTCTCGAGGTTGATCTTGTACGGTTCACGCTGGAGAAGGAGTCGGCCGGTCGCGTGACCGAGCATGGTCACGTATTCATTTTCCATGGCGCGAATGACACGCTTGGTCATTTCGTCCTCGTCCTGGGCCATCGCATTGTGGACGGAAGCGACGACGTAATCGAGCTTGGCCATCACGTCGTCGGAGAAATCGAGGCGACCATCCTTGAGGATATCGACTTCGCTGCCGGCAAAAACGCGGAAATCACCTATCTGCGAGTTAAGCGTGGCGATCATCTCGATCTGTTCCGCGAGCCGCTCTTCATTCAGACCGTTGGCCTGGTAGGATGATTTGGAGTGATCGGCGATGCCAAGATAATCGAGACCGAGTTCACGCGCCTCGCCTGCCATTTCGGCCAGCGTGTTCTTTCCGTCGCTCCAGTTCGTGTGGCAATGGAATGTCCCGCGCAGTTGGGTCCATTCGAGGAGGCGTGGAATTTCCCGTTTTTCCGCGGCCTCAATTTCGCCCGTATTTTCGCGAATCTCAGGCGGGATGTATTGGAGACCGAGCGCGTTAAAAATATCGTCCTCGTCGCGGCAGGGGATGAGTTTGCTTTCGTCTTCAGGAGTCGCTTTTTTTCCCTCGCGACTTTTTTTCAAGATACCGACTGCACCGCCGCTAGGGACAGCGGCGGCTACCTCGGAGATTTCAAACAGGCCCCATTCGCTGAGTTTTTTACCCTGCGCGATGGCCCGTTGGCGCATGGCGACGTTGTGTTCCTTGCTGCCGGTGAAGTGATGCAGGGCGTAGGGAAATTCCTTGTCGCTGACGACGCGGAGATCGGCGGAAATGCCGCTTTTGAGCAGGACACTCGATTTGGTCTCGCCGTGATTGGTGACCGTCTTGACCCAGGGCAGCGAGACGAAATAATCCATGAGGTCCTGCGGATGGCGCGATGAGGCGACAAAGTCGAGGTCCTTCACGATCTCGCGTCCGCGGCGAAGACTGCCCGCGATGCTGAGTTGGAGAACTCCCTCGTGATCGCGGAGGGCTTCGCGGATTTCCTCTGCCTGCGCCCATGCCTCGGCGTAACGGGTCAATTGGGCGTAGTCGCGACCTTGGGCGATGCCGGCGAGAATCTTTTCCTCGGATTTGGCGCCGAAGCCGGGCAAGTCGCGGACACGATGCTCCTGGCAAGCCGCTTCGAGTTCCGCGACGCTGGAGATGCCGAGCTTTTCATAGAGCGCCTTGATTTTCTTGGGGCCGAGCGCAGGGACGTCCATCATCGCGAGCAGTCCTTCGGGAACCGAGGCGCGCAGAGTCTCGTAATATTCGAGCTTACCGGTCTTGACCAACTCGGTGATTTTTTGATGGAGGGCCTCGCCGATGCCGGGAAGTTCCTCAATGCGGTCTTCGGCGACGAGTTGCGCGAGATCGCCATCGTATTGATCGAGCACCCGGGCAGCATTGGTATAGGCGCGGGCCTTGAAGGGATTTTCTCCCTTCAACTCGAGCAGGACGGCAATTTCCTCGAGAATGTCGGTGATCTCGGATTTATCCATGAGAGGATAAGTTTAAGATATTTTTAGGAACTGACTAGGTCAAATGAGTCCTATAGGTCTGATGGAAGAAGGTGCGCTCCCTAACACGCACGCGTGAAGGAGCTTGGGAACGAGGGGCGGGAGGCTCCGTCGCGAGGCCCCACGACGGCTACCACGGAGGGAGCATCCGCCGCTAGGGACAGCGGCGGCTACCACTGAATCACTTGAAGAAAAGATCCACCCGGGCGCGGCGACGGCGCAGTTCCCGGGCATGGAAGTGACGCGCCAGGATGCGTTGGTCGGTGAGGAGTTCGCCGATAATCTGCCCGGCGACCATGACAACGCCGAGCACCGGCATGACCAACAGCAGGCCCGCGATACCCGCCACCGCGCCGCCGAGCAGGATCATCAGGACGGTGACGAGCGGGTGCATGCTCAGGCTGCGGCCCACGGTGAGCGGCATGAAAACAAAATCATCGAGCAACCGGACGACGACAAACACGCCCACGACTTCATAGGGCAACCAGGGATCGGCGGGAAAATCATGGGCAGCCACCAGAACAACGAGAAGCCCTCCCGCGATCGAACCGAGATAGGGCAACCAAGCCATCATGGCAGCTATGATGGCGAGAATAAACGGCGCGTTGAGACCGAGAAACCAGAGCCCGATGCCGAGGCATGTGGCGTCGAGGGCCGTGAGGGCGAGCAGCCCCTGAAAGTAGCGGCGAAGCTGATCCTCGACCCGATAAAAAAGATAGAGCGTCTTTTCAAAGAACGCGTTTGGAATGGCCTGGACGAGAAAGCGCTTGAAGCGCGGCCCATCGAGCAGGAAGAAATAAGTCATGTAGGGAATCAGGAGCACGGAGGGAATCCAGCGAAGAAGCTCGAAGGCGATATCCCCGAAATTCTCGTTGATGCGGGCCGCCACCTGATCGTCCAAGGCTTGGGTATCGGCCTCGTTCACCTTCGCTTCGTCGACGACGGGCGGCGGGGGCACTTTCTCATCCGGTTTAACGGCGGCGGGAGATGTCTTGTCCTTTTTCTCGGGAACCACGCCGCTTTTGTCGCCCGGAGCAACGACCAGGGCAGGCGTGTGATGCATGAAGGGCGTCATCTTGCCGACTGTCTTTTCCGCGGCGAGGAAGAGCTTCGCCCCGCTCTCGGCGTAATCTCCCACCTTGCCCTGCCAATTATTCACCATTTTGGAAATCTTGGGATAAACGATGATCGCGAGCGCCGCCAAGAAGATCGTGAGCAGAATCGTGATGATCATCACCGCGCGCGAACGGTTCATCCCATGCGACATGAGCATGTGCACCAAGGGCGAGAGGATGTAGTAAGAAACCACCGAGATGAGCAACGGCAGGACCAGCCAGAGCACCGTCTGGAAGAGGACGAGCAACAGGCAGGTGGTGACGATAATGCCAAGCCAGACGATGGGGCCGGTGGTGAGGACGCGATTCATGGCGAAGGCCTACGACGCCTCGTGGTGGCGGTTGGTGTTCAGTACCGCCTGACGAAGCCGCGCCGCCAGCACCCGGGCAAGTTGGAAGGAAATGCGCGAGGCGATGGACGAGTGCGTCTCAAGCAAGGAATAGAATTCGGTGCGGAACAACGCGACGATCTCCGCATCTTCGATCGCGCGGGCCTGGGCGGTGCGGACGCTCTGGTCCAGCAGGGCCACCTCACCAAAGAAAGCGCCTGGCCCCAACTCGATCAAGACCGTATCCACATCGGCGGGAAGCGTGATTTTTACGCGACCGCTCAACACGACGAAAAGCCCCTGGCCTTCCTCGCCTTCGTCGAAAATGACTTCGTCCGCGAGATAATGGCGCGCATGAAACATCTGGTCGACCACGGCGAGATCGCGCAGGGAGAGGTCCTTGAAAAGGACGACATTCTTGAGCAATTTCAGGCGCGGGTTGTCGTCAGGCGTGAGTCCAAAGAACATGTCGAAACGCTAGGGAGAATCGGCAGCCATGTCGAGAGGAGGCCGTGCGAATGGTATGCGCCAGAACCAATGGACGATTCCATAAACGACCAGAACAAGTGGAATGGCGCCCTCAATATCCAAATAAGTATGAAATCCGTAGATGTTGAGGGCCTTGGCGAAAGGAATGAGCAGCGGAAGCGTGATCACGAGCGTCCAACGCTGCAACATGCCAAGCGAAAGAGCCAAGCCGAGGCAAAATGTCATGTGCCCGCTGGGAAAAAAAGGATAGTCAGGCCAGATACCGAACCAGCGATTCACATGGGCCAGCACGGTGGCAATTGTGAGCGCAGCCATGGCACGAAGAAAAAATTCTCCTTTCGCGGGGAGGTCCGTGAAGTAGAGGGTCGCCAGAAAAGCCAACGCCATGACATGGGGATAATAGTAGGTAAAATATTCGCCCATATGACAGGGAGGTAACTCTCCCCTGCCCGCTTTAAATTGTCACAATAATTTGAGATTCGTGACTTGCATCCGCGATATTCAGATTATTAAATTGCTGCATGAAACTCAACCTTGGTCATCTCCTCCTCGCCTTCACCTTCGGAATCCTGCTCTCGAGCGGCATCCTCATTCAAACCGTCCATGCGGCCAACCAGCCCCACATGGTCAATGCGCTGGATGATCTGAAGGCTGCCCGCCACCAACTCGAAGTCGCGGAAGCGGACAAGGGTGGTCATCGCCAGACGGCCATCGGGATCGTGGATAATGCCATCGCCGAGGTTAAGGCGGGTATTGCCGCCGGTAACTAATTTCAACCTGTGGATTAAGCGTCGCCCGGAGGACTCGTCTTCCGGCGGCGCTTATTTTGGAGGCCTTGGACTCCGCACTTTCGCGCCGAAGCCGACCATCAGGCCAAAGTAGATGCCGATGATCGAGCCCACGATGATATCGGATGGGTAATGGCGATAGAGCTCCATGCGGGCCCAGATCACGGCCAGCGCGTAGAGGGTGGTGATCAGCCCCAGGGGGAGATCGACCACGAGAAGGGCGGCGGCGGTGCCGAAGGCCGTCGCGGCGTGCCCGGAGGGGAAGCTCTGGAATGTGCCGTGAAGGGCGTTTGTGATGCCGTAAAAATGATCGGGAAACCCGGTGTCGGGACGGGGCCGTCCCACCGTCATGCGGAAGCCATCATCGAAAAGTCCGGCGAGCGAAGAGCCGAGAAAGCAGACCATCGCGATGCGCCGCCAGGCGCTGCTTTTGCTCCAGACACCGTAAAGCCAGATGGCCAAGGCCAGCGTGACGTTATATTGCGGATAATCGCCGCAGATGCTGAAGACACGGGAGATTTGGCGAGCCACGTCATCCTGATCGCCGCGCCAAATATGAAGTTGGGCGAGCAGGCCTGGATCGTAAGGCATCATCAGGAAGACCACTGCGGTCGCGACGATCAGGAGACCGAGCCCAAGCCATTTCCATGCACAAACAAGAAACCAGAAGCCGCGTAAAATGATGCGTCCCTGGGCCAGGCTGGCAACAACAAGGCGCGGCGCGCGAAATGACTTAACTTTCACTTGTTCGATCTAACATTTTTTTAACAGGAAAACATGAAATACATGAAGAGAATCAGAAACGAATTTTCCATCTTTTCATGTATTTCATGTCTTCATGTTTTCCTGTCAAATCACGTCTTTTTCGCCAAAAGATCGCGGATTTCGGTGAGGAGCTTTTCCTCGGCCGTCGGCGCGGGCGGCTCGGCGGGCTTGGCCGCTTCGGTGCGCTTCAAGGTGTTGATGGCCTTGACGGCGAGAAAAATGACTGCAGCGACGATGAGGAAGTTAAGCGAGGCCTGGAGGAAGTTGCCGTAAGTGAGATAAACCCCCGCCTTGGTCACTTTTCCTGCCGCATCGACCGCATCCGGGACGATGGGGTATTTCCACGAAGTAACATCAACTCCGCTCATGAGGTAACTGATCGGCGGCATGACCACATCCTTCACCAGGGAACTGACGATCGCCCCGAAGGCGCCGCCGATGATGACGCCGACCGCAAGGTCAACGACATTGCCGCGTGAGATAAACTCCTTGAATTCCTTGGCTAGGCTCATGAGATTTACGTAAGCAGAGCATCCCAAATGGACAAGAGAATTCACCTCTGAACAAAAGCTTGCTTCCTCTGGCGGCTTTTGGCTTAATAGTCCCTCGCGCTTGATAGCCCGGCTTTGGTCGTGCGGCGCGAAGGCAACCTTTAACCCTACTCCGCCTAGGTTATGGCGGTTTTGTTGTCTTTAGATAGTGAAGTCGATCTGTCAGGTCGGCCAGACAAAGTACCGGCGCCCAGCGCCCTTTTAAATCCCATGAGTGCAACCATGCAAGAATTGTTAGGCAAAACGATGAAGTCGTTTGCCGAAGGCAGTATCGTCAAGGGACGTGTGCTGCAAAAGCGTACCAATGAAATCCTCGTCGACATCGGCTACAAATCCGAGGGTGTCATCAGCCTGAGCGAATTCGAGGATGACGAAAATCTCGAAGTCGGTTCCGAAGTCGAAGTGCTCCTCGAGCGCCTCGAAAACGACGAAGGCATGGTCGTTCTCTCCAAGGAGAAGGCCGCCCAGAAACAGAACTGGGAAAAGATCGTCCAGATTTTCAACAACGGCGGACTCATCACCGGCAAGGTGAAGGCCGTGGTCAAGGGTGGGCTCATGCTCAACGTTGGCGTCGAGGCCTTTTTGCCCGGCTCCCAGGTTGATATCATCGCTCCCAAAGATCTCCGCATTTACGAAGGCAAGACCCTCGAGTGCAAAATCGTCAAGCTGAACGAAGAGCGCAAGAACGTCGTTCTCTCCCGCCGCGAATTGATCGAAGCGGAACGCGCTGAGAAACGCTCGAAGCTGCTCGGCGGCATCGAGAAGGGCGGCACGGTCAAGGGCACGGTCAAGAACATCACCGACTTCGGTGCGTTCATCGACCTCGACGGCCTCGACGGCTTGCTGCACATCACTGACATGAGCTGGAGCCGCCTCAACCACCCGAGCGAAATGCTCAAGGTGGGCCAGGAAATCGAAGTCCTCGTGCTCGACATTGATCGCGAAAAGGAACGCGTTTCCCTCGGCTTGAAGCAGAAGACGATGAATCCTTGGGACCAGATCGCCGAGAAATATCCGGTGAACATGAAGGTCAAGGGCAAGGTCACCAACCTCGTTCCTTACGGCGCGTTCGTGGAACTGGAACCGGGCATCGAAGGCCTCGTCCACGTTTCCGAGCTCAGCTGGACCAAGCGCATCGCGCGTCCCGCCGATGTGCTCACCCAGGGCCAGGAACTGGAAGCCATCGTCCTCGGCGTCAGCAAGGAAGACCAGAAGGTCTCCCTCAGCGTGCGTCAGCTCGACACCAATCCTTGGGAAGTCGTCACGGGCAAGTACCCGACCGGCACCCGCGTCAAGGGCAAGGTCCGCAATCTCACCGCTTACGGCGCGTTTGTGGAACTGGAAGAAGGCATCGACGGCATGATCCACGTCTCCGATCTCTCTTGGACCCGCAAGATCAATCATCCTTCCGAAATGTTGAAGAAGGGCGACGACATCGAAGCCGAGGTGCTCGAGATCGACAAGGCCAACCAGCGCATTTCGCTGAGCCTGAAACATCTCTCCGACGATCCTTGGAAGTCGATCGAAGAACGCTACAAGATTGGCGATCTCGTCACCGGCAAGGTCAGCAAGGTTGCCAGCTTTGGCGCCTTCATCCAGCTCGCCGACGAAATCGACGGCTTGGTGCACATCTCGCAGATCAGCAACGATCGCGTCGAGAAGGTCAAGGAAGTGCTCAAGATCGGACAGGACGTCTCGGCCCGCGTCATCAAGGTAGACAAGACGGAGCGCCGCATCGGCCTCTCCATCAAGGCCGCCGACTACACGCCCGAGCAGATCGAGCGCGAGAAGGAAAACTACGAGGCCCTCAAGCCGGGCGAAGAGCTCAGCTCGATGGAAGCCGCCTTCGACCGCGCCGAAGAGGACTACCGTCCCGGCGAAAGCAAGAAGAAGTAATGTAGCGGCGGTCTATGACCGTCGTTCACTGAAAAGCGCGAGCGGGGAAACCTGCTCGCGCTTTTTTGTGTCCTGAATTCTAAAGGCAGATTTCGCGCAACGACGCAACGGACGCAACGAAAGGCGGGGATTGCAATTCTGACGAGGCGAACGTTGTGCGAAATATCATTAGTCATCCTGAGCTTGTCGAAGGATCAGTTCAGTTGCAGTTTCCTTTCATGAACCTTGGCAAGACCACTCTAATGACGATCTGCCTCGTGGCTATGTATGCCAGCACTCGAGCCGAGGACGACAAGCAAGTCCAAGATGCACTCTGGCTGGCTGACCACGCCAAGCTCGAGCACAAGGTGAATACTTGGAGACTTGGAAACGTGGACATGAAAAGGGTCCCCTTCGATCAAGTAGTCGATTTTCTCCGTCACCGAACCCAAGCGATCGATCCCGAACATCGTGGAATCAATTTTGTTGCGCAATCCACCCCGGATCTTCATGCCATGATTTTCACTGTGAAACTCACCGACCCTACGGTTGCGGATGTACTTAACCAATTGCCCATGGTCGGTTACACGATTGGAGATTTCTCGATCGATCTGGAAGATAGTTGGGGAGACCGCATGTTCTCGTACACGCTTCACGTACCGGATAACGCCTTGGCTATCAACCCTTCCATGCTCATCGACGGTCAAAAACAAACCTATGACGCAAAATCGCTGTTGGAATCCAAAGGCGTCCGTTTCCCACCTGGAACCAGCGCGACATATGAACTCCCCACGAAATCCCTGACCATGATCATGACAAGCAGGGAAGACTTTGTCTTTATCAAGGAGTTGCTCGTTTACGGATTCAAAAATGTCCCTGCCAAAACTCACGCCAATTCCCAGTAATCTCATTATCGCGCAAACTGGGCATTGGATCGTTAATCATCGGGTTGGGTCTAACTTGCCTGGATATCTGATGGTCGGTTCGCGGATGGAGACGACTAATCTTCACGATCTTTCTCCTGCTGCGTTGGCTGAATTGGGTTCGCTGCTCGCATCGGCCCAGCAGGCGTTGGTGGATTTATTCGGGCCGGAGCATATCTATATGGGCCGATATGGCCACACGGAAGGGCACTCGATCCATTTCCACGTCATCCCGATTTATTCCTGGGTAAAGGAGGCTTTTGCGGCTGATGCGCGCTATCGCGTTTTAAGATCGTTCTATACGCCGGGTGTTCCGACTTCCGATCCTGATGGCGGGGAATTGACGCTCTATGTCTGGCGGGAATTTTGCGAGAGTAAAACGCCGCCGCCCATCCAGGGCCCCTCCGTCGCCGAGACCATCATCTTGCTCAAAGAAAAGATGGCTTGAGCGCTCCGGCGGTTAAATTTCGCGCAGGATTCTTTCCCGCTGGGTGGCGTGTTCAGCGGGAGAAATAATTCCCTTTGCACGCAGTTGATCGATCTCTTTCAGACGTTCTTCGACACCTGATTTTTTATCGCCGAAAACCTGGTTCAACGGATCGGGCTCTTCCCGGTCGGTGGTAATATCGACGGAGGACAGTCGATTTTTAGCGAAGGCATTACGAAAACTGTAAATCGTAATTGAGATCGTCGCGGCGAGAAAAACCACCCCGAACAGGGGGAAGATAAATCCGATGGGCCAGGGCATTTGTTCCCCGATAAAGGCTGCCACGCAAATCCAAAGGGCGCCAAAGAAGGTCAGGGCAATTCCCATGACAACGCCCATCCCTGAAGGCCCGCGACCTGGTTTCACGCTGTACATAAGGATGACTATCCTCAAAACCGCGCTAAAATAAAGCCTATCATGAAAATCCGCGATATCTTCGATGCCTGCGCGCAGGTCTATGATCAGGACCGGCCCATGCTGATTCCCAGCTTCGATCTCTTCTACGGCACACTCCTGCGTCAAATCCCCTTCTCTAATGACGCACCGATTCGCGTGCTGGATGTCGGGGCGGGCACAGGACTCGTTTCTTCCTTCGTGGGACAGCAGTTCCCCAATGCCACATTCGTGCTAACGGATATCGCGGAGAAGATGCTCGGCGTGGCGAAGGAACGGTTCAAGGGAAGTGCTCGGCATGAATTTCAACTGATCGACAGCCGCGCGTTGCCCTTCCAAGGAGAGTTCGATGTCGTTGTCTCCGCGCTTTCGATCCATCACCTGCTCCACGAAGAGAAGCAGGTCGTTTACGCGAACATCTTTCGTGCCCTGAAACCGGGTGGCGTCTTTCTTCATGCGGAACAAGTGCTGGGGCCAACCCCTGAGCTTGAGGAGCTCTACCAGAAGACCTGGCTCGACGGCATCTGGTCCAGTGGCTTGGCGGCAGATCGCGTCGAAGCATCGATCAAACGATGCCTCGAAGATCTCAACGCCCCGCTGGACGATAACCTCAAATGGCTCCGCGCCATCGGTTTTCAGGACGTCGATTGCTGGTTCAAGTACTACCGCTTCGCCGTCTTTGGCGGCAGGAAATAACCGTGCGGTATTTACAATGGCCGCCAGAGCAGGCATGGTGATGGGCTTTCGTTGACTGCGAGCGCGCTCTTCACCTATGACCTATTATGTTTCCCTTAAATGGACGGCGATCATTATCGGCCTCCTTTGCCTGGCGGGTCATCTGCCGCCCGCGATTGCGCCGGCACGGTTCATTCCCCTACTAAAAGGTCTGCCGCGTAATTACCCGCTCGGCGCCGTGTTGATGTTGCTGGCGACACTTTGGTTTGTGGTGCTCACCGGAATGATGGATCTTGGGGAAATCTCCAATGTGCGCTTGCAACTGATGACGGTCTGGGCCGTTGCGGGCGTTCTTGTGGTGATCTTTGTGCCAGGATTTCTCGCCGCGCGCGGCCTCGGTTGCCTGCTCCTGCTGGCTGCGACGGTGGTGCTCGACGCGGCATTCCTCGTCATGACACCGTGGCGTTATGTCATGACCCTACTGGCCTACTATTGGGTCATCTCGGGAATGGTGCTGGTTTACAGTCCCCACCTGTGGCGCGACGCCATCACCTATGCGACCGCAACGCCGCAACGTCTTCGCCTATTCTCGTGGCCCGGAGCCATCTTCGGCATCGTGCTGATCGCCCTTGGCATTTTCGTCTATCCTTGATTGATTTCTGTCGAAGAAAAGACAATCGGAACTGATCCTTCGACAAGCTCAGGATGACTAATGATTTTAGTGGGTATTGGTTGGCTCGCTACGCTCGAGAAAGTCTCAGGAGTAGCAAGCCGGCGAACTGATTCTTCGACGAGCTCAGGAAGACGGATTGCTTGAAGAACGATTTTGACAACTGCCCTGATCGATTCGATCAATTCGGGACGAGCACGACGCGGAATCCGGTGAAGCGATCTTGATACTTGGGGCCACCAGCTTCACGTGTATCGCTGCTGGGAAAATTTTCTCCGGAACTGAGCCAACTGCCGCCGCGCAGACTGTGGTCGCCCTTGTCGTCGAATGTATCGATACACCATTCCCAAACGTTGCCCAAGGTGTCGTAGAGACCGTATTTGTTCGGTTCGGATGCGCCCACATCCTGGGTCGAGGTCAACGCGTTGTTGCGCGACATCGGCGCCTGGTTGATATCGGCATCGGCGGAAAAAGTGCTCCACTGCGATTCCGTCGGCAATGCGTAATGAAACCCGGCGGGCAACTTGCCTTCCTTGCGCTCGTAAGCGTTGAGCTTGTCGCAGAAGGCCATCGCGGCATCCCACGAAATCTGTTCCACGGGCCGGTTGGGGCGGCGGAAAAAGCTCGGGTTGTAACCGGCAACAGTTTCAAAATCGCTTTGACGCACAAGATATTTCCCGGCCCAGAAATTGCCGTCCGGAATCCAGAGCATCGGCATGCCACACGCGGCAGTGAAGTTCTTTCCCATCAGTAAGGTGACCGGCTTACTGATGTTTCCGAATTCAGAAACATGAACGTCGAATTGCTCCACCTCATAGGGAGGAAGATCCACGGAAAAATGAAGGTCGCCCGGGCGTAAATTATTGAGTGAAAAAGGAGTCTTGCCGAGGATGGCGTGATCCTGGCGGACAGTGGCGCCGGAAGGCACGCTGGTGATGGTGACGTTGCCGTATGGAAACTTGATCTCCTTATCGACGTCTTCCTGGTCGTGAATCGTCAGGGTGATGGGCTCCAGTTTCCAGTCATGCTGCCAGACCGTGAGCTGGTAATCTCCCGCCGGCAGTTTTTTGAGTTCGGCCGGCACCTTCCCTTGCTGAGTGAAATTACCCGGCCCGGCCAGGCTGTATTCGACCTCTGTCTGCGGACTGGAAATGGAAAGACTGCCCACCTTCTCGACCAGGGAGATGGTGCCGAGATCGGTCGGCTTATCGACATTTACCGCGACGTCCTGCCTGTAATCTTCATACCCGTCGGCCTGGATGAGAATATTGACGGTTCCCGCAGTGAGATTGTCGAACGTGGCGGGAGCAGTCTTGTGGGCGTTGCCGATGATGATAACGGCTCCGGGTGTCTTGCTGTCCACCGTCAGGGTGGCTCTCTTTCCCTGCACAACGGCTTCCTGTTTGACCAAATCGTCCTGCGCCTTTTTCTTGGCGGCCAAGGCATCGTCGATCTGCTTTTGCATCTGCTGCTGCATGAGGATCTGCGCGCGCTTGGTCGGGACCACGGCGAATTCGTACCAAGCCACGGACACAAGCAAACAACAAACCGCCGCACTCATGATGACGATCGGAAGACGCTGATTCTTCTGCACTGGTCGGATCAAGCTCGAACCTTTGACAGGAATTTTTCTTGTCGCCGTGCCCTCGGGAACGGGTCCACCGGGCTCGGGAGCGCGAATGGGAGCGGTCCGGTTGGCTGCATCTCCGGCCTTATTTCCGCCACCTCCTGGAATGAATTTTCCTGCTCGACTCATGGCACGTGGAAATTAAATAAGTGGTATCGGTATGGAATCAGGATCCCTTATCCAAGGGTTTTACACCTGCTCATTACTGAAAATGGGCTTTAAGGAAAGATGTGTAAACTAAAACCTGCTATAAAATACTGCAAAAATTTCCCGCACCTCGATCCGCCGGACGATTTCCGGTCGGAATAACGGCATTCCTCGGCCTATTTTAGTTGCCGGAGGCGGGAAGAGGCGGGGTTGATTTTGCAGGCGGCAGCACCGTGGGAGCAGCATTCGGAGCAGTGACATGGTCACCAAGATGAGGCTGCGTGATATACGAGTCGGCCCAACCTCCGCCCAGAGCCTTGATCAGCTCAATGGTGGTGGCCACACGATCTCCCCGGATCTGAACGGTCAGTTGTTCCGCAGCCAAGGCAAGATCCTCGGCCTGGATGACGTCGAAGTAGGAAACCAAACCGGTGGTGTAACGGTCATTGGTCAATTGGAGCGCCTTGTTGTAAGCGGCGAAGGCGCGATCTTCGGCCTCCTGCTGCTGCGCGAGATAACGCAATGAACTCAAGCTGTCGTCCACGTCCTGAAAGGCGACGAGGACCGTCTGGCGGTACTGGGCGACGTTTTGCTCATAGGTGGCGCGCTGCTGCTTGACGTTGGCGCTGATCTGGCCACCTTCAAAGATCGGGAATTGGATGCTCGGGCCGTAGGACCAGATGCGGCTTTCCCAGTTGAAAAGAAGTGCGAGATCGCCGCTGTCGAAACCGGTTTGCCCAGTCAAATTCAAGACAGGGAAATAAGCCGCGATGGCCACGCCAATGGCGGCGTTCTGGGCGGCAACCAGGCGCTCAGCCGCAGCGACGTCGGGACGGCGCTCGAGCATTTCGGAGGGAACTCCGGGCGGAATGACCGGCGGCGCGGAGATGTTGAGAGGATGGTAGGCGATGGAGAAAGACTCCGGCGGCACACCGAGCAAAACGGCCAGCGCGTGCTCCAACTTCGCACGGTCCGCATTCAGCGAGGCCAGTTGCGCCTGGGCGGCAGCCAGCGTCGCGAGGGCCTGTTGCACATCCAACTCCGTGCTGATACCGCCCTTGAAGCGGCTGTTGGTAAGGTCGAGCGCCGTCTGATAATATTTGATGGTGTTGCGTTGCACCTCAATTTCCGCATCGTCCGTCCGAATGGCGTAGTAATTGGTGGCGACATCGGCCTTGAGGGTCAATACGACGTTCTCGTAATCGGCGAGGCTGGCTTGGGCCTTGTCACCCGCCTCCTCGAAAGAGCGACGTACCTTGCCCCAGATATCGACTTCATAACTCAGGTCGAAAGGCACCACCGTCGCAGAATTGAAGATGGAGGACTTCGTGCTTCCAGTCGGGGATTGGGCCATGAGTTGTCCGTCATTGGGCGAGGTTCGCTGGCGGGAACCGGCGGCGGTAAAATCGACCGTGGGGAAAAAAGCGGCCTCGGTCTCCCGGGCGATGGCTCGCGCGGTACTGACCTGGGCGATGGCGGCGCGGAGATTCTGATTGGATACCAAGGCCTTGCTTTCAAGTTCGTTCAACTTCTCGTCGTGGAAAACCGAGTACCAGTTGCCCTTGGAAATATCATCGCGCGGATCAGCCTTTTTCCATTTGCCGGCTTCCTTGTAGCTCACCGGTTGTGGGACGGTCGGCTGGACGTAGTCGGGACCAACCGAGCAACCGGTTAGTAACGCGAGAACGGAAATTAGTCCGGCCGAAGGGAGGGATGCAAAGCGCGAGGACATGAAGTGCTAGCCTAGAAGGGCATTGCAATTAGTCAACTGGCGCCGTGCAAAAAGTTACCTTCAAAACGCAAATGTGAATGCGTATTAAATCATGCCTATTTTCGCATTTCCCTCTCGGGAAATGCGCTCGGCGCTCCATCGCGAATGATTGCAATAGTCTCATTTTGGGCTGACAACAAAGCCGCCACCCAGGGCCTTGAATAAGTGGACAGTGGCAACTTTTTCAAGGGCAATCGCCTGAATCTGCTTGGTTTCCGCTTCCAGTTCAACTCTCTCGGCATCCACCACATTGAGGTAATCGACCAGCCCATTATTGTAGCTTTGGTTCGATGTTTCCGTTGTCGCCTGGGCCGACTTGACCGCGCGTCCCAGCGAACCTGCCTGCTCCCGATAACTATGAAGATCGTTCAAGGCGTCCGAGACTTCCCGAAAGCCGACGAGCACGGTCTGCCGATACGACGCGCACGTCTGGTTGTATTCCGCCCTCGCCTGCTGCACGCCAGCCTCGGTGCGTCCGCCCGTGAGAAGAGGGAGCGTCACCGCGGGTCCGATCGAAAAAAGACGACTCTCCCAATTAAGCAGGGTGGCCGCGGTAAAACTCGAGTAACCCGCATCACCAGTCAGGCTCAGGACCGGGAAGAACGCCGCGTAGGCGACACCGATGCGGGCATTCGCCGCCGCCATCCGCCGCTCTGCCGCCGCGATGTCCGGGCGACGTTCCAGAAGTGAGGCCGGAAGCCCTATCGGCACGGTAGGAATCGGTCCTGTTTGACTGCCCGAGTCGAGGTGAAATGCCGGCGCGGCTTCCCCGCACAGTAACGCCAGGGCGTCCTGAAGGTCCGCGCGGTCTCGCTGGGCCTCATAGAGATCGGTCTGGGTCAATTCCATCTCCGTTCGCGCCCGGTTCACATCGGAACTTGGGGCCAGTCCCGCCTTGTATCTTTCCTCAAAAATTTCGACCGACTTTTGCCGCAGTTGCAAGGTGTGCTGCAAGACGCCGATTTCCGCATCCGTTTTTCTCAACAAAAAGTAATTCACCGCGACGTCGCCATGCAGGGAAAGCAGGACAGTCAAATAATCCGCCATGCTGGCCTGCGCCTCGGCCTGCGCCGATTCAAAGGAGCGTCGGACACGGCCCCACACGTCGATTTCGTAACTGAGATCCAGCGGAGCATTATAAATCGTCCCGGTAAAGAAAGGCGGCTCGACCGTCGGCGGCGTATGCAGGCGCTGACCGGAAAGATCCAGGCTGGTCTGCGGGAAAAATTGGGACCGCTCGATCCGGGCAGTGGCCCGCGACTGGTCGACTCGAGCCACCGCTTGCTGAACTGTGGGACTTGTGACCGTCGCATGAGCCTCCAGGTCGTCAAGCGTGGGATCGTGAAAGGTTTTCCACCAGTCGCCCTTGATCGCGGCGTCGCTGGGATCAGCGAGTTTCCATCCGTAACTGGGCGGAATGTTTGCCATGACCGGGCGCTTATAATTCGGACCCACCGCGCAACCCGCGAGCAGGAGCAGCGAAGCACACCATCCAGCCGTGCCTATTCTTTTTCCCGGGAACGCATGCCGAGCGCTACATTTTCGGACGGTCGAATCTTCCGAATAAGCCATGCGCCACCGAGGCTACCCGATTTTTTTCGCGAAGCGCACGACAAATCAGGGAGAAAACGAAGACAAGTACGGTTCCCTGTCCACCCGTGACCTTAAATCATTTCCAACCCGGCCTTTCCCTCTCGAGAAGTGCGCTCGGCACTCCATGGTGAATGAAAATGCGGTTACGCCGAAACCGTTCTCCGCAGCATTATTCGTCGCGGATCAATCCTGATCTCAGGGATTACTTGCGCTATCAGACATGAGGAACCTACCTTGAGTTTGTGAAACGGTGGCGAATCCTCCCCGGTATGGCCATCGCGTTGCTTGTGCCGACGATCGTTATTTTCGCGCAAAGCACGGACCCCAACAAGCGCAAGCCGCCGCTGGAAATGGCCAACTACGATTGGCAGAAGGATGCCCACGCCAGCGGCTTAACCGCTGAGCAAATGGTCACGCTTCACAAACAGGGCTTCGTTGTCACGGGCAACACCTGCCGCCAGGCTTTTTTTCCTTACCTTAATGGTGAGCAGCTATTCGTCACCAGCGACGCCATCGCCAATAGCTACTCCGTGCTACTGGAAGAGTCGGTGCGCCTTCTGGAAGCCACAAACGCCCGCCGCCTTAACACCTTCCTCGTCGAGGCATGGAAAGTAACGCCCTCTTTTCAAAAGCGCTTCACCGGCGATCCCTCCTTGCTACAGGTGGCCTACAATCGGGTACGTATGACGATGGGCGTTGCACTGGAGCTTTCCAGCGGACAGAAGGTCGATGCGTCACCTGATATTGAAAAGGCCATCGACGACGAGGCCCAACGCGTCATCGCCGCAACGGGCCAGAGCAAACCGGAGTGGCTCGGGCCACCTGATGCGGGTTTCGAGGCCATCGACTACACACGCTTCAAGCCGCGCGGCGTCTACAACGGGAGACCGGCACTGGAACGCTATTTTCGCGCAACCGCGTGGCTGCAAGCTATTCCGTTTCGATTCAGCAAGGATGAGGAATTTGCCGCATGGCTGATGCTTTACGAAGGCCTTGATGATTTCGACAACAAGCCGCTTTACAACTCGGAGCAGGAAATCTGCATGAAGGGACCCGGCGAGGCCGATTCGATGAAAAGTGCGTTGATGATGCTTGTCGGCGAACCTGATGATACCGATCTCTTTGGCTCTGGCCATGAGGGCGTCACGAATGACGGATGGGACGCTAAGGGTTTCAATGATCTGCGACAACAATGGGCTAACCGCGGCCCTGGCGCGGAAGATGGAACCGTGCATCTCTCGCAGATCAATGACCAGATCTCCATCGCATCGAAGGACGGCAAACCGGAGCGTACCTTCCGCATTCTCTCTGCCTACAGGCTACCCGATGCAGCTATGTTCACCGACACCGAGCAGATTCACGCTGGCGCATTTCCAAGCGGGCGCGAGGTAGCCGCTGCGCTTGGTTCTCCAATCGCCCGCGCCTTCTATAATTCAGACAACGAGAAGCTCCTGGCACAAATCGACAAGGACAAGAATGCGTTCGCGGAAGGCACGCTTTATGACGACTACCTCAATGCCATGGCCACACTTTTTGAGCCAGTCGATGCCGCCGCGCCGGACCTGTTCCACTCGTCCGCGTGGCAGGAGAAATCGTTACAGACGTTCCTCGGTGGCTGGGCGCAGGATCGGCACGCATGGCTACTGCAGGCGAAGCAGAATGTGATCATGCTCGGGATGGGGGAAATCGTGCCGTCGGGTTTTGTCGAGCCTGTGCCGGACTTCTTCAATCGCATGGCGCAATTGTCGCTTAAGTCCCTCCAGATATTTCAGGATGCTGGTGCCTACAACAACGGAATCGAGGAAGTCGTGCAAAATTACCGCGACACCGCCGCCGCCCTGCACCGCTACGCTGCGGCCCGCAAGATTGATCCCAAAGCCCGTCCTACTGGAGCAGATGCCGAGGTCCTGATGAATAACGAAGGACTAATGTATGCATTGTCCATACCTGGAAAGCCCATGCCACCGGAAGAGGAAACTGCAGCGAAGCTTGAACAAATGGCCACGCAACTCGAAACCCAAGGGCCGGGAAATGATCCTGAACTCAAGATGCAAATCGAATTCAAGGGCTCCCAAACAGCGAAGAAATGGCAGGAATTCGCTTCGCTCTGCCTCAAGCTCGAGGAACTTTCTAACAAGCAATTGCACCACCGGCCGCTGAGCGATGAGGACAATCAGTTCTACTATGACTTTGGCAGCACCTTGGCAAGTTTCATGGGTTACGACAGCAACGAATTCAACGACGTGCACGACGATGCACCGCGCATTGCCGACATTTATAGCGCCCCCCAAACCGGGCAGGTGATGGAAGTCGGCATCGGTCGGCCGCTTGTGATGTACCTGCTCTACCCCTACGGCGGCAAATTGATCCTAACGCATGGCGCGGTGCTGCCGTATTACGAATTTGCCTCAGGGGAGAGGCTGAACGACCAGACATGGGCGGACTTGCTCAAGACGCCAGCCGCGCCCGCTCCGCCAGACTGGTTGAGGGATGTCACGTCAAAGCCGATTCCAGCGGTAAAGCCCGTCGTGCGCTAACATGCGGCTGGCATTTTGCGCCGCTACGGACAATTCGAAGACAGGATTGAGCAGCAGAAAACGGAGACAAGCGCCATTTCATGCGCATCCCGAACCCTAAATCATCCCCAACTTGGACTTTCCCTCTTGGGAAATGCGCTCGACGCTCCGTGGTGAATGAAAACGAGGTTAGGCAAAAATATCTTTAGGATAGTCAGCTTTGAGTGTAGATAACGGCGTGAAGATGATCGCTGGATTTACATTCTTCTATCCCACTTTAAGCCGACAATTCATGCACCTTTTGATTAGGCGGTTAGTCATCGTAATGGCGGGGCTGGCAATCTGGGGAACAGGGACCCGTGCCCAAGCCCAGATATTTGTCACTGATGAGACGGGTGGAACTATTGGTGAATACTCGCTCGACGGATCGACCATCAACTCCTCATTAGTATCTGGGCTCTCATCGCCGGGGCTTGGATTGGCCCTGTCTGGAACAAATCTTTTTGTGGGAACCAATGGCTCATGGGTTCAAGAATACACAACATCCGGCGCACCGGTTGCCACCCCTCTAATTACGTTTCTTCCCGCAGTCAATGGCATTGCCATCTCGGGCTCCGATATGTTTGTGGTCAACAGTTCCAATGTCAGTGAATTCACTCTATCGGGAGCCCCGGTCAGCAATCCCCTGGTGACTAACCTGCATGGAAATCCTGTGTTTATTGCCGCTTCGTCGTCGGATATTTTTGTGGCAAATTTCGGTAGTGGAACAGTTAGCGAATACACGCTCTCTGGTTCCCTGGTGAATGCCGATCTCATCACCGTCAGTTCGCCCGACGGCATCGTGGTTTCGGGGAATGACCTGTTCATTGCCAGTTCAGATAACGGCACCATCGGCGAGTATACGATTTCTGGTACCGTGGTAAAAGCCTCGCTGGTGACAGGATTACAAGCACCGGAGGCGCTTGCCTTGGCTGGGTCGGATTTATATGTAGTCAATGATTTCAACTCTATCGCGGAATACACGGTTTCGGGCAGCATCGTGAACAGTGCATTGGTGACGGGGTTGAATTCCCCCGGGGGCTTGGTTGTCATTGCTGCGCCTGAGCCAGGCAGTGGGAGTCTTTTGTTTTTGGGTCTTGTTCTCTTGATGTGTACTGCAGCGTGGATGATCCCAAGAAAAGCGAAGCGAAATTGTACCTGTCCCCATTGATTCCCATTGATTCCCATTGATTCCACCCAAAGAGAGCGAAGCGGCGGAATAATCGCTTTCCGTTCATCACCAAAAAACACAAAGATTAGCCGATTTTCGGAATCGTTACGATTGCGATCAAACTTACATTGGCAGGATGATTTCGCGCTTTTGTTTCGTGTTCGTCTCACTGGCCTTATTAACCCAAACCAAAGTCCGAGCCGATCAGGCAACGAGTGTAACGCAATACGGGATCACCTGGACTTTCGACAAGTCCTACACCGTCGGTAAATTTATCACCGGCGATTACTGGGTCGTGGGCCCGGTGAAGATCATCAGCGTCGATCCGGCCCCCGCGCCGTCTGTTGCGCCTCCAAACGGGACCTTCAAAAGCAGATACGGAGTCACGGCGTTGATCGATGACCCGAGAATGCGAAACGGCTCCATGATTGTACTAAAGCCCGATCCCAATCAGGGATACGATTCCCGGGCCAAGAATTATCAGCCGGATTTGAGCGTCACTTTTCCCTGCACGCTCGACGTCAATCGCTCGATCATTTCCACCATAAGTAACGAAACTTTTCCGGTGACGGTGCTGGTTTCCGATCTTTTATGGAGAGGCGAAAAACAGTCCGCCGTCGCCTTGAAAGCCGCAGCCATCCTTACCTGCCTTGATAAGGAACCACCTGCCGATGCTTTTCGCCCACCCTATACCGGAACTGACAAACCCATTTACGAGGCAAAAAACATCCAATGGGATCTTTTGCCGAAACTGGCCGCGCCCCCTGGCGCCACGGTGCCGTCTTGGGAGCAGTACGAAAAATATATGGAAAGACCCTGGCTCGATAATATCGATTCCTGGATGTACCAATTCACCATGCCCAGCGACAACCAGCCGATTTACGGTCGCGAATGGGGACGGGTAACCGGCATTGCGAGTCTAATGCTCGATCTTGATGTTCCGCAGCAACAGAAAGAAAAGCTCACCTATGAGATGATTCAGTTAGGCATCGATCTGCAAGGTCAGGCCAAGAACGGAAGAAACTGGAAAGGCGACGGTGGACATTGGACCGGTCGCAAATGGCCAATTCTTTTTGCCGGGTTGATGCTTGGCGATAAAGACCTCCAAACCGTACCTCCTGAAACGATTTTCGCTGAGGACCAGCAAACCTACTATGGCCATGGTTTTCTGGGACAGACGGCCCTATTCCAAATCGTATTTCACACTGTTCCCCTGCCCCCATATCAGGAAAAAGATCCTGCCACATGGGATCACGATGACCAAAAATCAGAAACCTATCGCATCACCGATTCCGCCGCATGGTCAGAAGAAGCGCTCGCTGCTCTGCTTATGAAAACGAAGCACCTCTGGAACCACGATGCCTTTTTCGATTACTGCGACAGCTGGATGAGCAAGGACGATCCGTTTGCCGCAAAACGTGGCGCGACACCTCGTCCCCCACAGGAGGGCAAGACCATGGATGCCTTCCCAGATGCCATGTGGAATGCCTATCGGCAAAGTGCATCCGATCAACCCGGTGGAACCGATAACACCAAATGGGTTTGGCAGGGCAATCAAGGCAGCTACGTTCCCGATCCCAAGGATGCGAATTGAAATCGCGGGGCAAATCAAAGCCGTCAGACAAATACAAAGCTCTCAATTACTACCCATAATGCAACTCGAAGATTTAAGTTTCAATCCTCTCGACCCGTGGTTCGATGTCCCCGGTGTGCGTGGACTCAAATTTGCGATCCAGGTATTCACTCTTTCAAACGTTTACGGCCTGGATCCGGCGCGGACGAATCACAACGAGGCGGATGGTGAATTTGATCTGAAGTGTGATCAGTTAAGCTGGGGTGGTCAGCAGTTCCGTAGCCCCGGCGAGGTTTCTGCCGTCGTTCGCCGTGAGTCGTCCGGTGCCGTCTCCTGGAAAATTTCCGCGAAGCATTCAGAACCGATCAAGGTGATCAAGCTGATGTTGCGCGGGCTGTCTACCGGGGCTCTTCAGGAAGGATTGTGGCTGGCGACCTCCGAGAAATCCGAGGTCTACGTCCCAACGCCCGAGAAGCCCTTCAAGACAATCTATCCCCACGGTGCGCAATGCGTCACCCCTTGGATCGCAGCCGGGAAGGATGGTTCCGGTTTTTCCGTCAGTGTTCGGAACACGGCATTGAGACCTGTCCGCCTTGTCGCGCTCTGCCAGCCTTATTTCGATCAAGAGGTCGTTCTCGAGGTCATCACTGAACAGGATGCGCGGAATTTTGGGCCGGAATTCACGGCACCGGAAATCCGCTTTAAATTGGCGGACACCGAGGGAGCCCTGGCCGCCGATTTTCACGAGCACATGGCTCATCAAGAGAAGACCTTTGGCCTCCCCAGCTGGGAAAGGCGCACCGATGTGCCGGAATGGGGCCGTGACATTAAGCTTGTGCTTAATCTTCACGGACAACACTGGACGGGCCATGTCTTCAACACGTTTGACACCATGGCGGATGCGCTCTCCTTCGTGACGCAACACATCCCAGGGAAACATGTCCTCGCCTACCTCGCCGGTTGGGAAGGCCGCTACTATTTTCAATATCCGGTTTACGGCCCAGGGAAAGATATGGGTGGCGAAGAAGGATTTCGCCGCCTCTGCGCGCGCGCGAGTGAGCTCGGCGTCAAACTCATGCCCATGTTCGGCGCCAACGGTGTGAATGCACAACTTTACCCCGAATGGCGCCGCTCTCACTTCCGAGACCGCACGGGACGTCGCGAAGTCATGATCAATATGCCCGACTGGGACGGAGACCGGGAGGGCGACGATGATCAACTCTTCATGAATCCGGGCGAACCGCACTGGCGCTCTCACCTTTTGGATCAAATCGTGCGCACGGTTGAGCAGTACGATCTCGACGTCATCTACCTGGATACCTCGGCTGCGTGGTTTAATGATCCAAACTGGAACGTGATCGAAGGGTATGAGCTTATAAAGAAAGACCTTCACGCCCGCTTTCCCCATTTGATGCTGGTCGGAGAAGGCTTTTTTGACGTGATGTGGAAGATATTTCCGTTCAATCAGACTTGGCTCGGCCTCGGGAAGACTTTCCGGTTTCCAGAGGTTGTGAGTCGCTACGGACGGGCCATACCCTATCTGGCGGTGGGCACGCCGGGGCCAGGAAGCTGCGGTGTCCACGAGTGGGGATGGCGTCCCGGTGATTTGCCTTCACCGGCGGAAGGACATGTGACCTCCATCGGGATTGTGACCGACACGATAAGGAATCATGGAGCGGAGGTGGCTCGGCGTTGTCGCGAGACAATGAGATGAGCGCGGCGAGGAGGGGAAAAGTGCCAGGCATGAATGGCGTTAAGATAAGGGACAGTTGGAGGTAAAGGGGAATGGAGAAGGCGTTTCCAGCCCCATTTAACCTCGACTTTCCATCCTCGTTTAGATATAGCATCTTACTCTTGTTTCGTCAGTCAACCTGACAAGGAAAAATATGCCCCACTTACTTCTCCACCATAAAGTGCAGAACTTCGATACTTGGAAGATCACCTACGATGAGCACGCGACCGCAAGAAAGGCAGCGGGATTTACCGAACTTCATTTAATGCGAGCCCTCTCCGATCGCAACGATGTGGTGATTCTTTTTCACCTGGAAGACCTGGCCAAGGCCCGCGTTTTTGCCGGATCCGATGATCTCAAGAGGACCATGCAGCGGTCGGGAGTGATCGGAAACGTCGAGCTTCTTGAGCTCGACTAGGAAGCTACAGGACGATGGTAGCTCAGCCCAAGCAGGCCTCAGGCGCCAATAGCGAAAATGTACCTGTCCCGTGTTTCCCTCTCCATTTCGCGCGAGACGCACCTTTCATTGAAGGTTGAGGATGCTAGTAACGTGAAAGCATTCAAGGCAGTCTTTCGAATAAAGCGTCAAGTGTCGAGAGTTGACCCCGATGCCGCCCCATAAATCTCAAGGCGGCGAATGGGCGTTCTCGCCCGGAGCTGCCGGTATCGGCTCCCAAACCTCTAGCGTTTCATCCTCAAAAGTTAAGTCGAGAGGGAAGCTGTCGATCTTCCGATAGTACTGATGAATCAGATCGGGGGAGACGAGCGGCTGAGGGTAACGATCGTGCACCATGATCACGGCATCGAATTTCTGCTCACGAACTTTGTCGTCGAGAGTCTTTTGGAATTCCAGGCACTTGAGTCGATATGATTCAATCAGCTTCGAGGGATTGTGGTCGAAGCTATAGGGATAGTATTCAGCTAGTCCCGCGTCATAAACCGGCATTCCCTTTTCCGAGAGAATTTCAGCAAGCATTCCGACAGCGAGCACGTCGTGATAATGAGAAACCACTTCTGAAGCATGCTGCCAGGACGGGGTATGATCGCGCTGACGTAGGCGCTTCATGGGAAGCACAAAAAAAAGAGCAATCAGAATGGCGGTGACTTGAAGAAAACAGATTGGTTCATTTCGCCCAGGCATTTCCACGCCTGCGATGATGCACGCACGCCAAATCAGAAAGGGCGTGATCAAATGGAAGACATAACCGAGATCATTACCGGTATGCAGTCCCATCTTGAAGACATAAATTCCCGAGCAAACCACCAGTATATAGGTGATCCAGCCGATGGGAGGATGCAAAAGGAGAGGTTTGCTGAAATCTACGAGGCTTATTTCTGGACGCCATGCGGACCATGTCTTAAGTGATTTGTCCGCGATATAAACCCTCCAACCCAAAAGCGCGACCAGCCCAATTCCCATGGGAAAGTAAAGCTGACCCACGTGATAGAGATGCCAGATCGAATGCCCGGCGACATTCATATTAATAATAACCGTGTCGGTAAAATAGAGCGGAAGAAGATTGTTCACTTCCCATATGCTTGGAATCAGGATGGCCAGAAAGATGATTCCAGAAAGAAGCCCAATTGATTTTGATCGAAATAGGAAGACATAGGTGATCAAGAGCGGTGCGCCGACAACAAAATAAGGCTTTGTATAGAGCGCAAGAACGGACAAAACCATTCCCGCGCTGACGCTGGCCAGGTTAAACCGTCCCGCGAAAGGAACCGTAATACTGAGAAACATAAAGAGCAGGCCAAAGCTATTTGGAACCGCATAAATGTCATTGAGAGCCGAGTGTGAGAAGTAGAGCAGGGTGCCGCAAAGTGCCAACCTGACGGGTACCTGACTGACGCGCATCCCCCAATAGAAAACACTACAACTCAGGACAATTCCCAAAGCGACAACCGCACGGTAAACGAGATATGAAGAGCCAAAAAGGGCCACGAAAGGATAAACGATTACGGGATAGAGAATCCCGTATACATAAGGAAACGAGGGATGTGTACCGAGGGAATACGGATTAATCCCTTTCAATAGCATTTTGGTGACAAAGACACCGGCATTTTCCCGAACCTCGAGCGGATAAGGTCGAAAGAGATTCCACCACATGAAATAAAAAGCCAGTCCCGCGACAATCACACACGATATGAGTAAAGATTGAATAAGGCCCTGCCTGTACCTGCTCTGAAACTGTCCGCTTTCTTCAAGTCCGGTTTTTGACATAATCTTAGCCTTAGGGTTGGGTGCTCTCGCGGTGAGACATTATTACGTTAAAATTTAATACGATGAGCCATGTAAAGGGGGCGATCTTTTATTTCTTCAAAGATTCCGCCGACATATTCGCCCAGGATACCATTACTTATCAGAATGGCCCCGCCGAGGAGGCTGGTCAGAACCATCAGAGGTAAATGAATCCAAGCTGGCAGCAAGATACCAGTCCCAAACGTTGAAGAGCTAGCTTGGTTTCAAAAAGCTCTGTTTTTGATCAACTCATCCCAAAGCCTGCTTATCTTAACGCCATTCGGGACGGGCATCTTTTCGCTTCCGCCCGAATCCTAAATCATCCCAAGCTTCGATTTTCCCTCTTGGGAGATGCGCTCGGCGCTCCATGGCGGATCCCAGACCACATCGACTTGGGCGTCCGTAACGCCGGGAACGGTGAGGATTTTGCGCTGAGCGTCGGAGGCGATGGAGGGGCCCATGCCGCAACCGGGCGCGGTGAGGGTCATTTTGACTTCGACCAAGTTGCCGCCGCCTTCCTGCGGTTTGATTTCGAGGCTGTAGATCAGGCCAAGATCGACGATGTTCACCGGGATTTCGGGGTCGTAACAGGTCTTGAGCTGGGCCCAGACATCGTCTTCGTTGAGAGGGCCGTCCGTCTTGGGAGCGGCGCCGTTCGCGACTTCGGGTGCGTGGGTCTTGCCGAGCGCATCCGCATCCGAGGCCAGCACGCGAAAGAGCCCGGCGGAATGCTCGACCACAACCGTGTAGGTACCCCCGAGCGCCTGGGTAATCATCACCGGGGTTCCCTTGGGCAATTTCTTGGTCAGGCCGCTGGGAATCTGAATGGCCTCGATATCGCGGGTAAGGCCGATGACGGGAGAAGCTGTGCTCATGGCTGAAAATCCTTCGTTCGGCCTGCTTTGTCAAACCTCGACCGAAAATAAGGTAGCCGCCGTTGTCCCTAACGGCGGTCCGTCGCTCGGAGATCGACAGCTACCTCGGAAGGAAGGCACCGCCGCCGAGCCTGCGGCGGCTACCAACTGAAGGTACGACGGCTACCACTGCACGCTGTGAACGGCGGGGAATTGACCCGATGAGATTAAATGCCGTCCGTTTTGGCATGAAGCTCGCTTGTTCAGATTGCCCTTGAGAGTTACATCATGTTACTTTTCACTATTCGATCGTCAAAAGTCGATGGGTTCTTTTCCATTTAATTCTTCCGTTTACCTTCATGGCGCTTCTCGATAAATACCAACCCGGCGATTTTTTTGACGAAATGTTTGTCGCGGAGGGCAAGGTTCGCCCTCACTATGCGGCACTCTTTGAACGCTTCCAAAACCTGGACCGCGAGGAATTTGACCAGCGCCGCTCGGCGGTCGATGCCGCGTTTTTGCGCCAGGGCATCACCTTCACCGTCTACAGCGACGAACAGGGCACCGAACGCATTTTCCCCTTCGATCTCATGCCGCGCATCATTCCCGCTACGGAATGGAACCTGATCGAGGCGGGCCTCATCCAGCGCATGCGCGCGCTGAACATGTTCCTCAAGGACATCTATACCGATCAGCGGATCATCAAGGAAAAGGTCGTCCCGGCGGAGGAAGTCCTAACCGCGAAGCATTATCGGCCCGAGATGGTCGGCGTACCCGTGCCGAAGGACATCTACATCCACATTTGCGGCAGCGACATGGTGCGCGACCGCGAGGGAACTTATTTCGTCCTCGAGGACAATGGCCGCTGTCCCTCCGGCGTTTCTTATCTGCTCGAAAATCGCGTGGCGATGAAGCGCGCATTCCCGCATCTCTTCGGCAGCGCGGGAGTGCGTCCGGTCGATCACTACACGCAAGATTTACTCACAATTCTCCAGTACATCGCGCCGCCGAATGGTCGCTCCACGCCCACCGTCGTGCTGCTCACGCCCGGCATCTATAACAGCGCCTATTTCGAGCACTCCTTCCTCGCGCGGCAAATGGGCATCCAGATTGTCGAGGGCCAGGACCTCGTCGTGCAGGACAAGAAAGTCTACATGCGCACGACCAAGGGCCTCGAGCAGGTCGATACGATCTATCGCCGTCTCGACGACGATTTCCTCGATCCCAAAGTCTTCCGCAAGGATTCGATTCTCGGCGTGCCGGGACTGGTCGAGGCTTATCGCGCGGGCAATGTCAGCCTCGCCAACGCCATTGGAACCGGCATCGCCGATGACAAGGTGGTCTATAAATTTGTGCCCGACATGATCAAGTTCTACCTCTCCGAGGAACCGATCCTGGCCAACGTGCCGACCTACCTCGCTTCCGACCCGAAGGAGCGCGAGTACATCGTCACGCATCTCGAACAATTGGTCGTCAAGGCGGCCAATGAATCGGGCGGCTACGGCATGCTGGTCGGCCCCGCCTCGACCGCGACGCAACGGGCCGAGTTCAAGGAGAAGATCCTCGAAAATCCCCGCAACTACATCGCGCAGCCCACGCTCAATCTCTCGCGCCATCCCAGCTATTGCGACGGCAATTTCGAAGGACGCCACGTCGATCTGCGCCCCTACATTCTCTGCGGAGAAAAAATCAGCATCGTACCCGGCGGCCTCACCCGCGTGGCCCTGCGCAAAGGCTCACTCGTCGTCAACTCCTCCCAAGGCGGCGGCAGCAAAGACACCTGGGTGCTGTATGGGGACAGCTAAGCCGTTCTCTTTATTCCGCCGCTTTTTAACAGGAAGACATGAAATACATGAAGGAACCCGCTGTAACTCTCTTGAGTTTAAGCTGCATTTTTCATGTTTTCATGCCTTCATGTTTTCCTGTTAAAAAAATTCCGTTAATTTGGTAATTCCGTTAATTCCGTCAAAAATTTATGTTATCCCGCGTCGCCGATTCCCTCTACTGGATGAGCCGTTATGCCGAGCGGGCCGAGAACATCGCCCGCATCCTTGACGTCAATCTCCAGCTCATGCTCGATCTGCCCAAGCTTTCCGAGGAGGAACAAAATGCGCTCTGGGAACCCGTCCTGCGCAGCACCGGCGACCATGAGGATTTTTCCAAGCACTACAAGGAAACCAGCAGCGACAACGTTATCGATTTCCTCACGCTCCATCCGAAAAATTCCAACTCGATCATCAATTGCATTACGACCGCGCGCGAAAATGCCCGGCACGTCCGCGAGCAGATTTCCCTCGAGATGTGGGAGGAGATCAATCGCACTTATCTCTGGATGAAGAGCCAGACGCTGAAGAAAATCGTGCGCCAAGGGCCCTACGAATTTTTCACTGCGGTCAAAAATGCCTCGCATCTTTTCCAGGGCATCACCGATGGCACCATGACCCACGGCGAGGACTGGGATTTCATCCAGGTCGGCAAATATCTTGAGCGCGCCGACATGACCACACGCATCCTCGATGCCAACGACGAAATCTTCATCAAACGTCCGGCCAATAATTCCCACACGAGCGGCACCTTGCAATGGAGTGCCATCCTGCGCTCATGCAGTTCGCATGATGCCTATCGTAAATTTTACGTCGCGCAGGTTGAGCCCGACAAAGTTGTCGAATTTCTCATTCTCAACGAATTCTTCCCGCGCTCGATCCGCTACTGCGCGCAAGAGCTCAATTATTCGCTGCGCCGCATCTCCGGCTGCAAGGACGAGCACTTCACCAACCTGGGCGAAAAGCTCACCGGCTGTCTCGTCGCCGAGCTCAACTACAGCGCACTCGAGGACATCAAGACCGTCGGCATGCACAAGTACATGGACGAAATCCAGATCAAGCTCAACAGCATCGGCGAAGCCATCTTCCAGACCTACCTCTTCTCCCCTCCCCTCACCGCACCCGAGCCGGAGCCCGAAGAGGAAACCACCCCCAAGCAGACACAGAAGCAAGGCAAAGCCACGGCCAATGCCTAAGTTTCCGTGGTAGCCGCCGCTGTCCCTAGCGGCGGATGTCTTCCCTCCGTGGTAGCCGTCGACCTCCGGGCGACGTCCGGAGATGCAGACCCGCGCTCGAAGATCGCGGGCTACCGCCGAAATCAACCAACAAGTTCAGGATGACCGATTGCTAAAAGCCGTTTTGCCTTTTCCGTTTTAATCCTGTTAATCTTGTAAATCCTGTCTAAAAAATTCCGTTAATTCCGTCTAATTTGGTAATTCCACTATTCCCTTCCTTATGAGCAACACCTACAAAATCGCCGTTCTCGCCGGTGACGGCATCGGCCCCGAAGTCATGGCCGTCGGCCTCGACGTCCTCCACACCACCGCGAAAAAATTCGGCTTTACGATCGACGCCAAGGAATTCGCCGTTGGCGGTGCGGCCATCGATCAATTCGGCCATGCGCTTCCGCCTCATACGCTGGAAGGTTGCCGCGCGGCGCAGGCCATTTTCTTCGGCTCCATCGGTGGACCGAAGTGGGAAAGCCTCCCGCCTAATCAACAACCGGAACGCGCTGCGCTTTTGCCTCTGCGAAAACATTTTGGTCTCTACGCCAACCTGCGCCCCGCCAAATGTTATCCCGGCCTGCTCCACGCCTCACCAATCAAATCGGAATGGATTCCTGACGGCTTCGATGTGCTCGTTGTCCGCGAACTGACCGGAGGCCTCTACTTCGGCCAGCCGAAGTGCACCGTCGCCATCGAAGGCGGCGAGCGCGCCGTTGATACGATGGTCTACGAAACGAAGGAAATCGAACGCATCACCCATGTCGCCTTCAAGGCCGCGCAACTGCGCCGCAAGCGCGTCACGCTGATCGACAAGGCCAACGTCCTTGAGACGAGCATCCTCTGGCGCAAGACGGTGAAGGCCATCGCACCGCAATATCCCGATGTGGCGCTCGACTTCATGTACGTCGATAACGCCGCGATGCAGCTTGTCCGCAAGCCGCAACAGTTCGACGTCATGCTCTGCGAAAATCTCTTCGGCGATATCATTAGCGACGAGGCCGCAGCTACAGTCGGCTCGCTTGGACTTCTACCGAGCGCCTCGCTGGCCGATGGCGCTTTCGGTCTCTACGAACCGAGCGGTGGTTCCGCGCCGGATATCGCAGGCAAGGGTATCGCTAATCCGATCGCACAGATTCTCTCGGCTGCGCTTATGCTTCGCTATTCGTTCAACGAGAACGAGGCGGCCACCGCCATCGAGAAGGCCGTGGAAGCGACGCTCGAATCCGGCCTGCGCACTGCCGATCTCGCCCGTCCCGGTGAGAAATCCGTCTCGACCGTGGAGATGGGTGCGGCGATCAAGGCGCGGTTGGGATAATGAATCCTCCTTCATGGGTAAGAAATGAAGCTCAATGGCATAAGCAGTGCCGTCGACTCATTGCTCGTGCCAATGAACTTATTGAGGGACGCGTTGCCGTAGTTGAGTCAGCTCGCGAAATTAGGAAATATGGATTTTGGTTTCGAGCTAGTGATGACCCGGATTTTCTAACTTTCATCGCCATTGATTCCGAAACCGATCATTTGCCTGTAGGTGATGTCAGGCAACATTGGTCGAAAGATGCCTTGGAAAAGAAAGACGTTGAAATTCAAAAAGCGGAAGCAACCTACCGCCCACGTGCTCTCGACGCGGCACGCAATCTAATCAGAAAGTATGGCCCAAACTCCGAAACTACCAGCGATGCCACACCTACCAATTTGTCATCCTGAGCGAAGGCGAGCCGGTTGATTTGCTTTCATCACAAGATTCACTCGAGCCGCAGTCGAAGGACCTATATCCGCTTCAAAGAAAACGTTCAATTGCGCCAAGGCACTTCGTATTTGAATGGCAAGTTCCCGCTTTCCGCATGGGCGACGAGCGAGAGACGTTCCTTCCAATTCAATATCTTTTGACGCCATCGCCACGCTGAGCCGTTCCGAAAATAGGTCCTTCGACTGCGGCTCGGGTAAGTCTGTTGAAAAAAGACGTTCGTTGGCTCGCCTTCGCTCAGGATGACGGAGTTTTTATGTGGATATCCGTCGAGAAAACCTACCCCTTCGGGCGAAGGATCTTCCAGAGCCAGCCGAGCGGATCGTAGAAATCATCCACGACGCGTTCCTTCAGCGGGATGATCGCGTTATCGGTGATGGTGATGTGCTCGGGGCAAACCTTCGTGCAGCACTTGGTGATGTTGCAATAGCCGATGCCGTGCGCTTCCTTCAATTCCGGGATGCGGTCCTCCGTATCGAGCGGATGCATTTCCAGCGCGGCGGTATAAACGAGATAACGCGGTCCGATAAATTCCTCGTGCTTGTGGTGATCGCGCAAAACATGGCAGACATCCTGGCAAAGGAAACACTCGATGCACTTGCGGAATTCCTGCACGCGATCGACGTCTTCCTGCTGCATGCGCCAGGTACCGTCCGGCGCGTCCGGCGGCCGGGGCTTGAACTGCTTGATCTTCTTTTTGACGCGGAAATTCCATGAGACATCGGTGACCAAATCGCGAATGCTGGGGAACGCGCGCATCGGCTGGATCGTCACCGGCTTGTCGATCGGAATCATGTCGAGCCGCGTCATGCACATCAGGCTGGGCTTGCCATTGATTTCCGCCGAGCACGAACCGCACTTGCCCGCCTTGCAATTCCAGCGGCAGGCCATGTCGTTCGCCTGCGTCGCCTGGATCTTGTGGACGACGTCGAGCACAACCATGCCTTCGGAAGCCTCGGTCGTGTAATCGACAAGCTTTCCACTCTCTTTATCACCGCGCCAGATTTTGAAAGTGACTGTGCTCATTTCGACATCTCCTCGATGACCTGCTTCAATTCCTCCGGCATCGGCGGAATCGGCTCGCGGCGCAATTGCATCTTGCCGTCTGGTCCCTTCTTCAAAACGATGTTCATCTTCGCGTCCTCGGTGCTTTTATCCGGGAAATCCTCGCGGAAATGACCGCCGCGACTTTCCTTGCGCTCAAGGGCCGCGAGCGTGGTTGCCTCGGAAATGGTGAGGAGATGCTTCAAGTCGAGGGCCGTGTGCCAGCCGGGATTGTATTCGCGATGGCCATAGACCGCGACCTTGCTGGCGCGTTCCTTCATCTTTTGGAGATTCTCCAGGGCCTTCTGCATTTCATCTTCGCGACGAACAATGCCGACGAGATCCTGCATCATGTTCTGCAATTCATGCTGGACCTGATAAGGACCATCCGCGCTGCCGCCTTCTGCGGCTCCATGCTCAAACGGCTCGAGCGCGTGCTTGGCCGCTTCTTCGATCTGGGCGTCGTTTAGCTGGACGTTGGGATTTTCCTTCGCGTACTTCGCCGCGAATTCACCGGCGCGCTTGCCGAAGACGAGCAGATCGGAAAGGGAGTTTCCGCCGAGACGATTTGCTCCGTGCAATCCCGCCGCGCATTCGCCTGCGGCAAAGAGACCGGGCACGCTCGACATCTGGGTATCGCCGTTGACGCGCACGCCGCCCATGGCGTAGTGGGTCGTCGGGCCAACTTCCATCGGTTCCTTGGTGATGTCCAGATTGGCAAGCTGCATGAACTGGTGGTACATGCTGGGGAGCTTCTTCTTGATGTGCTCCGGTGCATTCGGAATCTTTTCCTTGATCCAGGAAATATCGAGGAACACGCCGCCGTGTGGGCTGCCACGACCGGCCTTGACCTCGCGGTTGATACAGCGGGCAACGTGATCGCGCGTGAGTAGTTCCGGCGGACGGCGTGCATTCTTGTCGTTCTGCGTATAGCGCCAGCCTTCCTCGGGATCGGTCGAGGTCTGCGACTTGTAATTGTCCGGAATGTCGTCGTACATGAAACGCTTGCCGTCCTTGTTCCGCAGGACGCCGCCTTCACCGCGCACGCTCTCGGTAACGAGAATGCCCTGCACGCTCGGGGGCCAGATCATGCCGGTGGGATGGAACTGGATGAACTCCATGTCGACCAGCTCCGCACCCGCATGATAAGCGAGGGAGTGACCGTCGCCGGTGCCTTCCCACGAATTGCTGGTGATCTTGAAAGCGCGACCGAGACCGCCGGACGCGATGACAACCGCCTTGGCTTTGAAAATCTTGAAGCGACCGCGCTCGCGATCATAACCGAATGCGCCCGCGATCCGGTCGCCATCCTTGAGCAGCGTCACGATCGTCCACTCCATGTGAACGGTGATGCCCTGGTGAATGCCGTGATCCTGCAACGTGCGAATCATCTCCAGGCCGGTGCGGTCGCCCACGTGCGCGAGACGCGGATAACGGTGTCCGCCGAAGTTACGCTGGGAAATCTTGCCTTCCTTGGTGCGATCGAAGACAGCGCCCCAGGCTTCGAGTTCATGCACGCGGGACGGCGCTTCCTTCGCGTGAAGTTCCGCCATGCGCCAGTTGTTGACGTACTGGCCGCCGCGCATCGTGTCGGCGAAATGGACTTTCCAGCTATCGCGATCATCGACGTTGCCCATGGCCGCAGCCATGCCGCCCTCGGCCATGACGGTGTGCGCCTTGCCGAGCAGTGATTTGCAGACGAGCCCGACGCTTACTCCCGCCGCTGAGGCTTCAATGGCCGCGCGAAGACCCGCACCGCCCGCGCCAATGACGAGGACGTCGTATTCAAATGTTTCGTAGCTGGTAGCCATGGTATTTTAAAAGGTAAAGAACCGGAAATCGTGCCAGATGCCCATGGCGCAGAGTCGAATGTAGACATCGGTGAATCCGACCCAAATGAGACTCATCCACGCCCAGAGCATGTGCTTTTTGTTGAGGCAGGTGACGGCGTTAAAACAGCTCGCACACGCTTTGTTCTTGGAAAACGAATCGAGGAAACCGCCGACCAGATGGCGGAGCGAATGACAGCCGAGAGTGTAGCCTCCGAGCAGGACGACATTCACGATCAAGACCAGCGATCCAACCGCGAGACCAAAATGCTCCCCTCCATCTGCACCCTTGAACCAAAGGCCATCCCAAGCATCGCGTCCGAGGATAAGGATGAAAACAACCGCGAGATACATAAAGTAGCGGTGGACGTTTTGAAGGATGAGCGGCAGGTAGCGCTCGCCGAGGTAACTTTTGCGGGGCTCGCCGACGGCGCAATTCACGGGGTCGAGCCAGAACGCCTTATAATAAGCACCGCGATAATAGTAACAGGTGAAGCGGAAACCGGCTGGAATCCACATGATGAAGAACGCGGGTGAAAAGGGAAGGAACGCTGGCCACCATGCGGGCATGACGCCGAAAATTCCCGGATGAGGAGTCGAGCCGAACAACGCGGGCGAATAAAACGGCGAAAGATAATTGGCCCCGTTCCCGCCAAACCAATAATAACAAGTCGAGATGTCCGTGCCCTGAAGCGCCGCCCAAGTCGAGTAAACGATGAACGCGGAGAAGCCCAAAAAGACGACGAGCGGTTGCATCCACCAAACGTCGGAGCGAGTCGTTTCGCCGAACTTGGCCTGTTTCGGAAGCGTAGATGCGTAGGACATAGTCGCCATCACCTTAGTAATTCAGGTGGAGTGCGTCAACGATGGAGGAAAAATATAAGCGCGGCTGCGGCAAATGGGCACCAGCTTATTAGTAGCCGCGCTCGTAAGAGCGTGGACCGACCATCGCCCAAGAAGAAAGGCAGACGGAACTGATCCTTCGACAAGCTCAGGATGACTAATGATAAATGTGAGAGTTCACAGAGGCCTCTACGGCTACGAAAAAGCTATCGCTTGGTCAGGGCCCGGACCGCCGCCCAGAGATCATGCTTGGGGCGTTCGATCTGCACGGCCCTCCATCCAGCCTTGCGCGGACCTTCCACATCGTTCTTCGCATCGTCGCCCACACTTAATAGAGCATCCGGTGAGATTCGCATGACATCCGCCACATGCCGATAAATCGCCGGGTCGGGCTTCTCCCAACCGAGTTCTGCGCTGATGAAACGCTGGGAGAGCCATTCCCCCAGACCATGCCCATCCAGCACCGCATGGAGTCGTTCGTCCCAATTACTCAATGCGACGAGATCGACACCGCGATCTCGCAACGCTTCCAAGACCTCCGGAACCTCGGGATAAACGCCCCACGCTTCCGGCTTCGCAAAATAAAGATAAACCTCCTCGAAAAAACTCTCGAATGCCTTCTTCTCGGGAAATGCGCTTTCCGGCAGCGAAGCCCTCACCACTTTCTTCCACCAAGCGCGATCATTGCCGTCGGTGGGAATCGTCCCCTTCTCGCGGGGCAATTTTTTCATCGCCTCATGAAACGCGATCGTGGCGGCATCCGCCGACAACTTGACACCATGCGGCTTGGCAAAGCGGGCATAGGTTTCCCCCACCGGATCAGCGGTATAAACCAGGGTGCCCCCCACATCAAAAACAACAGCGCGAATCTTAGCCATACGACTTCCTTACCGGTTCACCGAGAATTTTTCCAAGCGTTCATTGAGTCGATATTCTCCCGCATCGCCCTGCCGCCGCGCAAGCATTTCTCCAACAAGAAAAAGTGAACCCGTGATTAATACTGGACACGTGGAATCAACCTGTTCCAGTTTTTGCCACAACTCCGTCACCGAATTGTAAAGTGTGCAGGGCAATCCGGAAAAAGATTTTGCCAACTCCGCGGGCTCCGCAGTCCGCTCGTTCGCCAATCGCACAAGCGAAACTTCCCTTGCCAGCGGACGCAGTAATTGCGCTATCTCGGATATATCTTTCTCAGCGACCGAACCAAAAACCAGATGCGCGAGTACGTCGATTTTTCGCTCCGCCAAAAATGAGCGCCACGTTTCGACGAGTTTTCCCATGCCTGCCGGATTGTGCGCGCCGTCCAACACAATGAGCGGTTTCTCCGAGAGAATTTCGAAGCGGCCCGGCCAGACCGTGTTTTTTAAACCGGGCGCGATGGCCTCATCCGGCGCACTGATTATTTTCATGGCTTTCACCGCGCAGGCGGCGTTGACAATCTGATGCGGCCCCATGAGTCCAATTTCAAAATCCTGTCCATCGATTCGCGCCAACTGTTTGCTGCCATGCAGCCCTTTGTCTTCGATTTCCTTACTTCGATTAACAAAAGTCAACGGACTTCCGCCAGCCTGAGCGCGTTCTATAATCACTTCTGCGGCTTCTCCGATTTCAACTGCGCTAACCACCGGCACTCGATCTTTAATAATCCCGGCTTTTTCCGCCGCAATTTCTTTTAACGTTCCACCGAGGTACTGCTGATGCTCCAGCCCGATGTTGGTGATGATGCAAACCTCCGGATCGACGATGTTCGTCGCATCAAGCCGCCCGCCGAGCCCGGTTTCCCACACGACCCAGTCGACTTTTTCGTGGCCAAAATACCAGAGCGCCAGTGCGGTCGTGATTTCAAAGAAGGTGGCCTCGTGATCCTTTGCCTTCTCAATTTCACGCCGCACGATTTCCATTCCTATTGCGAAATCGACCTCGGAAATAGGACTGCGATCGATCTGAATCCGTTCACGAACGCTGACAAGATGCGGTGATGTATAAAGTCCCACGCGATAGCCCGCAGTACGCAAACACGATTCGCAAAATGCCGCCGTCGATCCCTTGCCATTCGTCCCCGCCAAATGAATGAAGCGCAACTTCTTTTGCGGATCGCCCAAGCGCCGCGCCAGATCGCGCATCGGTTCCAACCCCAGCTTCATGCCGAAACGGCGCGCTTCGCCTAGATAAGAAAGGGCTTCGGGATAAGTCATGATTAGAGAGGTGCCAATACGTTCGCCCATTTATTCGCTATAAACAATCCGTCATCCTGAGCTTGTCGAAGGATCAGCCTCCGGGGCACTTTCAAAATCGAAGCCCACCTGCTCGCAGCCAAATCACCGGAAGCTGATCCTTCGACTAGCTCAGGATGACAGCATTTTTTGAATCTCTTTGTGCTCTCTGCGTTCTTTTGTGGCCAATCTGCCTTTAAATAATCTTCGCCTTCTCCAGCTCATCCAACCGGCGCTGGTTCTTCTCGTCGATCACCTCGGCCACACCCGGCAACTCCAGCAGGACCTCCAGGCAAAAGGAAATCTCGGCATCCTGAAAGCCGGTTGTTTCCATCGCGCGCTTCTCGAGCGACACGTAGGCCCACGCGAACTGCTGCCCATTCGTCACGCGAAACTGGAGATTCGGTTCCCACATGATTTCGCTCGGCTCCTTCACTTCCAGCGTCCCCTCCATTCCGGGGATGACCTGCTCCACCTTTTCAAAGCGTTCCAGCCACGATGCGACGAACTCCGAAATTTGCGCGCGGTCGTGCGCCGTTTCAAAAACCGCAATAAAGCCTTTCCGATCCATGACGCATTTTACCCAGCCTTGCGCGGGGATCAAGTCTGAGCCTTCAGCCTGTAGCGGCGGTCTATGACCGTCGATCTCGGCGACATGGCCTATCAAACCGGTCGACGGTCATAGACCGCCGCTACAAACTGCGCCAAAAAATTTCCGCAGATTACCCTTGCCGCCCCCTAGACGCTGACTATCGTAATCGCATGGTCCATGGCCGCGACCTTTCCTACAACTCCAAGGTTGAGGGTAACATCGTCCTGACGACGCTCGATGCGTCGATCAATTGGATGAGGAAGAATTCTTTGTGGCCGATGCCCATGGGGCTGGCTTGCTGCGCGATCGAACTCATGGCCGCCTCCTGCGCGCGCTTCGATATCGCCCGGTTCGGCGCCGAGGTCATGCGCTTTTCCCCGCGCCAAAGCGATCTGCTCATCGTCGCGGGCACCGTCACATATAAGATGGCGCTCTCCGCCAAGCGCATCTACGACCAGATGCCCGATCCGAAATGGGTCATCGCCATGGGCGCGTGTGCCTCGACCGGCGGGATGTACCGCAGCTACGCGGTGCTGCAGGGCATCGACCAGATTTTGCCAGTGGATGTCTACATCTCCGGCTGTCCGCCCCGGCCCGAGGCGTTGCTCGAAGGCCTCATGCGCCTCCAAAATAAAATCATGACCGAGAAATCGGTCATGGCCCAGAAAAGCCTGCCCGCCCTGCCCGTCGGCAGCATGGGCCCGGCAATGGCCGCGAAGTAACCGAAGGCCACGAGACATGAAAGCGCTCCAAATGCTCGATCATGTGATGCTTTGGGTGGCACGAATTTACATCGCCTTGGTCTTTCTGCTTCTCGTTATTATTGAGTTGAGTTTGCAGGACTACCAACAGTCGTTTCGATATGGGAATGGCCCTATCCTTTTAGTTTGCCAACCGATGCCTGCATTGGCCGCTATCGTATGCCTGTGGTCATTAGAACGAATCAATGCCCGAATCTATCTTGGAGCTTGCGTGACACTCATTTTTTTATGGGGAATTCGGGAATGGATTATTTATCCGTACTGGAGCCCTGAACCACTATTTTTGCTTATCCAGATCATCGGACTTGTCAGCGTACTCTGGGTTGCAATTCGTTCGCCGCAAAACCCAGCCATTACCAGTCCTCGTCCCGCCCCTAATCTTGTTAATCCCGTCTAAAAAATTCCGTAATTCCGTTAATTCCGTCAAAAAATTCTTCCCTATGCCCGCCCAAGACGCCATCGCCTCCCTCCAAAAACAATTCCCCGGCAAAGTCGGCCAAGGGAAGGAATTCCGCGACGACTGGGCCGTCGAGATCGACCGCGACATCATCCGCGCCGCCGCCGCCTATCTCAAAAACGAGCTCAGCTTCAATTTCCTCATGGACATCACCAGCGTCGATTACTTCGGCGATGAACCGCGCTACGAAGTCGTCTACGAATTCTGCGCCCTCGGCGGCCCGCGCGACCAAGAGCATCTCCGCATCAAAGTCAAAGTCAGCGAGGACGATCTCACCATCGATTCCATCATCACCGTCTTCCAGGGCGCCGACTGGCACGAGCGCGAAATCTTCGACATGATGGGCATCATCTTTACCGGCCATCCCGACCTGCGCCGCATCCTCATGTGGGAGGGCTATCCCTATCATCCGCTCAAGAAGGATTTTCCGCTGGAAGGCCTCTCCACCGATCTCCCCGGCGAAGAAGGCTTCAGCCGCATCGCGCCACTCGAAGGTGGCCCCTTCGTCGCCGCGCCGGCCAATCATCCTCCCGCCATCGGCGATGCCCAGACGACCACCCGCGAACCCCACGCCCATCCCGCCAGCCACTAAAATTTTGACGGAATTAACGGAATTACGGAATTAAAGCATCAGTAACAGGATTCAAAATAAAGCCTCAACCTTCAGCTCCAACCCTTTTTCCCTAATTCCGTAATTCCGTTAATTCCGTCAAAAATTCCCCCTATGCCTGAGACCATCCTAGAAACACCCGACAGCGTCGCGCGCGCGGCGAAGCAATACGAACAGGCGCGTTCCGAAGGCGGACCTTTGGGCGAGAAACTCACGCTCAACATGGGGCCGTCCCACCCCAGCACGCACGGCGTTTTGCGCGTTTTGCTGGAGCTCGATGGCGAAATCGTCACCCACGCGATGCCTGACATCGGCTACCTCCATCGCGGTGACGAGAAGATCGCCGAGAACATGACCTACAACCAGTTCGTGCCCTACACGGACCGGCTCGATTACCTCGCCCCTCTGGCCAACAACGTCGCCTACGCCCTCGCCGTCGAAAAGCTCATGGGTTGGACCGTCCCGCCGCGCGGCCAGGTCATCCGCGTCATCTGCTGCGAGTTGGCCCGCATCTCCGCGCATCTCCTCGGCATGGGCGCGCTCGCCATGGATTGCGGCGCGATGACCGTCTTCCTCTATATCTTCACCGAGCGCGAAAAAATCTACAACCTGATCGAGCTGCTCACCGGCGCGCGCTTCACCACCAGCTACACACGCATCGGCGGCCTCACCCGCGACCTCCCGCCCGGATTCGTCGAGCAGGCCAAGGCCTTCGTCGAGCAATTCAAGGGCAAGATTGAGGAACTCGACCAGTTGCTCACCCGCAACAAAATCTTCGTCGATCGCAACAAGGGCATCGGCATCATCTCGAAGGAAGATGCTCTCGATTTCGGCCTTACCGGCCCCAATCTGCGCGGCAGCGGCGTTTCCTATGATGTCCGCAAGAACCGCCCCTATCTCAACTATTCCGAGTACAGCTTCTCGATCCCGACCGGTTCCGTTGGCGATGCCTATGACCGCTATCTCGTCCGGCTCGAGGAACTGCGCCAGAGCACCCACATCCTGGAACAGGCTTTGCGGAATCTGCCCGGCGGCCCCATCAACGTCGTCGATGGCAAGGGCTTCCTCCCCCACAAGGACAAGGTGCTGACCAAGATGGAGGAACTCATCCACCAGTTCATCCTCGTCACCGAGGGCATTCAGGCGCCCGTGGGCGAAATCTATTTCGGCGCGGAAAATCCAAAGGGCGAACTCGGCTTCTATATCAATAGCAAGGGCGGCGGCGTTCCGTACCGCCTGAAGATTCGCGCCCCGTCCTTCGTCAACTTGAGCATCCTCAGCAAGCTTTTGCCCGGCCATATGATGAGCGATGTTGTCGCCATCCTTGGCAGCCTCGACTTCGTCATGGGAGAATGCGACCGATGAAATCGATACGCCCCTTCCTGATCCTTGCCGCCGCCCTGGCACTCGTGGCCTGCACTTCAAAACTCAACGATGAGAATCTGAGAAAAATCCACAGCGGCATGACCATTGACGAGGTGAAGGCCATCCTCGGCAATCCGACCGATGTGCAGACCGCCGACATGCTCGGCTTCAAAGGCACTGTCTACCTCTACCACACCAAGTCCGCCGACGTGAAAATCACCTTCCTCGATAACAAGGTCATGTCCTCGGAGGGGAATTTCCAATGAGCCTATCGAGTCTACTGAAAAAAGGCGTCCTTGTTCTGGGGCTGATCGCAGTCGCCTTGGCCATTTGGCTTGTTCCGATGGTGTTGAAGGCGGAGAAAACAGCGAAATTCATGTCTGCCTTCAAAAAAATTAACGAAACAAAACCGCCCCTTTCGATGGCCCAGGTCGAGCAAATCATTGGGCAGCCACTACAGATCGAGCATTCGGAAACAACCGGCCTTACGGGCGACGTTTACCATTACCCGACCTACCCGCCCGGAGGAGATTATCAGGTTGTCTTCGTCAATGGAGTCATTTTCCGCACCGCGCTTCCTATCTATACACCCAAAACATGAGCACCAACCGCGTCGTCGATCCCGCCACTCAAACCGTCTCCCCGGAAAAAGTCTATCCCGGCGCGGTTGATCCGCATCATCCCGCCGCCGCCCTGCCCAAGGGCTTCGAGGCGCAAGCCGATGAAATCATCACGCACTATCCCGTCTCCAAGCGCAGCGCATCGCTTCCTCTCCTCCATCTTTGGCAGGAGACCTTCGGCTACATCTCGCCCGAGGGCATCGAATGGATCTCCCATAAACTCGGTCTCCAACCGATCAACATCCTTGAGCTCGTCACGTTCTACCCGATGTTCCGCCAGCATCCGGCGGGCAAAATCCAGATCAGGGTCTGCCGCACGCTTTCCTGCGCGCTCGGCGGCGGCTATGAGCTCTGCGAACATTTCCGCGAAAAGTGCCAAGTCGGCGAGCCCGATACCCACGGCCTCGCCATCAGCCCCGACGGCAAATACTCCGTCGAATTCGTCGAATGCCTCGCCGCCTGCGGCACCGCCCCCGTCATCATGATCAACGACGACTTCTACGAAGACGTCACCCACCAGCGCGCCAACGAACTGCTCCTCAAATACAAATGACTGAATTTTTGACGGAATTGACGGAATTACGGAATTAAAAAAATGAATAGCCGACTGAATGGACATGATCACAGCGAGGATATTCTCGCCAAACAGATCATCGGACTTGCAATGAAAGTCCATCGCACGCTCGGCTGCGGATTTCTGGAATCAATTTATTGCAACGCCTTGGAAATTGAACTTCGGAATAACGGAGTCAAATTTGAACGCGAAAAGCGGTTCCATGTTTTTTATGAAGGCACTGAAATTGGTTATTTCGATGCCGACTTCCTCGTCGAGAATCGTCTGGTTGTCGAACTAAAAGCAGTTGAAGCCCTTGCCATAGCTCATTCCGTCCAGCTAGTGAATTATCTGGCGGCAAGCAAACTTGATCTCGGTCTGTTGCTTAATTTCGGCGCCAAGAGCCTCGAATTCAAAACCAAGACTAAAACGCACACTCAAGCCCACGCAGCCCCCAATCTTCATTCCTAACCCTTTCCCCTAATTCCGTAATTCCGTTAATTCCGTCAAAAATTTCCCCTCTTATGCCCATTGCTGAAAAAAGACTGATCTTCGCGAATATCGACAAGCCGGGATATACCATCGATATCGACTGCTATCTCAAGGTAGGCGGCTACAAGGACCTCAAGAAGGCCCTCACCATGAAGGGCCCCGATATCGTCAAGGAAGTGAAAACCTCCGGCCTGCGCGGGCGCGGCGGCGCCGGATTTTCCACCGGCATGAAGTGGGGCTTCATCGATCCCACCAAGAACACCAAGCCCGTCTACCTCATCTGCAACGCCGACGAATCGGAGCCCGGCACCTTCAAGGACAAGCAGATCATCTACAAGGACCCGCACCAACTCCTCGAAGGCATGGCCATCGCCTGCTACGCCAACAACGTTCACCTCGCCTATATCTATATTCGCGGCGAATTCACGTTGGGCGCAAAGATCCTTGAAAAAGCCATCGAGGAAGCGAAAGCCAAAAACTACCTCGGCAAAGGCATCGCGGGCACCGCCTACGATCTCGAAATCTACATCCATCGCGGCGCAGGCGCCTACATCTGCGGAGAGGAAACCGGCCTCATCGAGTCGCTCGAAGGCAAGCGCGCCTACCCACGCATCAAACCGCCCTACTTCCCCGCCGTGCTCGGTCTCTACATGAGCCCCACCATCGTCAACAACGTGGAAACGCTCTGTAACATCAAGCATATCGTTGCCATGGGCGGCGCCGAATACGCCAAGATCGGCAAGCCCAACAACACCGGCACGCGACTCCTCTGCGTCAGCGGCGATGTCGAGAAACCCGGCTATTACGAATTCGAAGTCGGCGCGCTCACCATCGGCGAACTCCTCAACGACGTCTGCGGCGGCATCAAGGGCGGGCGCAAACTCAAGGCGCTCATCCCCGGCGGCTCCTCCGCCAAGGTCCTCAAGGCAGGCGAGCGCTACAAGATCAAGTCCAAGAAACCCGACGGCTCGATGGAGGAAAAAGAAATCGGCCTGATGGACATCCCCCTCGATTTCGACACCCTCGCCGCCGCCGGTTCCATGGCGGGCAGCGGCGGCATCATCGTCATGGACGAGACGCGCGACATGGTCGAATGCCTCGCCAACATCGCCACGTTTTACGCACACGAATCGTGCGGCCAATGCACGCCCTGCCGTGAAGGCTCGCTCTGGATGAAAAAGATCACCAGCCGCCTCGCCAACGGGAAAGGCCATCCCGACGACATCGGCCTCCTCAAGAACGTCGCCGATAACATCGCCGGAAAGACCATCTGCGCCTTCGGTGAGGCCTGCGCATGGCCGGTCCAAAGCTTCGTCACCAAGTTCAAGGACGAGTTCGAAAACCACGCCCTCGCGACCAAGCCCAAGTCAACGACGACCAACAAATTGGCGCCCGTCTAAAATTTCAGTCGAAGCCTTGCCCTGCACCAACTTCCCGCTAACGTCAATATCAGTAAGTTAAACCAATACCAAAGTTCAGATAAATCCTATGAAGTCATATTCGAAACTCTTCGTACTCGCTTGTACGGTGATCGTGTCGGTTGCATTCCTGTCCGCGTGTGCGGATAAAACCCCTCCGCCACCACCACCAGCCCCGGAAGTCGTCAAACCGAATTCCTAAGCTAAGCTGAAAACCTTTGCGTCGGGTCTTCCAAGGTCCGGCGCAACGGAGTCTTTTCCAGTAGTTCTGAAGTCAACCCGCTCCCTTCGTACCTGTGAAAAATCCGTTCGATCACGATAGTCCTCCGGCAGACGCGCCCCTGCTTAACGTGCAGGTCGATGGCGTCTGGATGCAATTTCCCAAGGGCCTCAACGCTGTTGAAGTCGCCCGCCGCGCGCAGAAATTCATCCCTCACTACTGTTACCACCCCAAGCTTTCGATCTCCGGCAATTGCCGCATGTGCCTGGTCGAGCTCGGCACGCCCAAGCTCGACGCCGACCGCAAACCGGTCCTCGCCGCCGATGGCAAGCCCGAGATTTCCTGGATGCCTCGCCCGCAAATCGGTTGCGCCGCGCTCATGGCCGAGGGCATGGCCGTCCGCACCATCTCGCCCGTAATCGATGAATGCCGCAAGGGCGTGATGGAATTCCTGCTCATCAATCATCCGCTCGACTGCCCCATTTGCGATCAGGCAGGTGAATGCAAACTTCAGGAATACTCCGTCCAGTACGGCAACGATCACAGCCGCTTCACCGACGACAAGGTCAAGAAACCGAAGCGCGTCGATATCGGCGAGCGCATCGTCCTCGACGACGAGCGCTGCATCATGTGCTCCCGCTGCATCCGCTTCTCCAAGGAGATGGTCCACGACGACGTCCTCGGCTTCATCGATCGCGGCAGTCACACCACTCTTGCCGTCCACCCCGGCAAGAGGCTCGACAACAATTACTCGCTCAACACCGTCGATATCTGCCCCGTCGGCGCGCTCACCAGCAAGGATTTCCGCTTCCAGATGCGCGTCTGGTTCCTCAAGGAAACCAAGAGCATCTGCACCGGTTGCGCGACGGGCTGCAACACGCTCATCGGTAGCCGCGAGCAACTCGTCTATCGCCAGACACCGCGCGAAAACGAAGAGGTCAATTCCCAGTGGATGTGCGATCAGGGCCGACTCGGCTTCCACTATATTCACCACGCCGACCGTCTCGTCGAACCGATGGCCAAGATCGGCCAGGGCAAACTTCCCACGCCGTGGAGCGAACTGATCCCCAGCCTCGCCACCCAGTTGCGCGGCCTCAGCCCTGACAAGATCGCCATTGTCGCTTCCGGCCGCCTCACCAATGAAGAAGCCTTCCTGCTCAGCCAGATTCGACGGACGCTCGGCGGCGACGACGTGCTCTGCGATATCGTTCCGCGCCGGGGCGAAGCCGACGGCATTCTCCGCAGCGCCGATCTCAATCCCAATACGCGCGGCGTCGAACTCTTCGGCCTTTCCAATGGCGGCAAGACGCTCGGCCAGATTCGGCACGGCGTCGATACCGGTCACATCGAAGCCCTTCTCGTCTTCCACGAAAATCTCGCGGGCGAAGCAGGCTGGCCGGTTTCCAGCATCCAAAACGTGAAGCTCCTCGCCGTCCAATCAATCCTCCCCTGCCCCACCAGCGAGCTCGCCGACTTCGTCCTGCCCGGCGCCAGCTTCGCCGAAAAGCGCGGCTCCATGATCAACGGCACGGGTCGCCTCCAACGCCTCAACAAAGCGATCTCCGTCCCCGGCAACGCCATGGACGACTTCCAGATTCTACTCCAACTCAAGGCGGCCCTCGGCGGCGGCAACGGCATCCACACCATCGAAGAAGTCTTCAAGGCCATGGCCGAAGTCACGCCCGCTTTCGCCGGCCTAAGCCTCAGCAAAATCGGCGATCTCGGCCTCGAACTGAAATTCAATACTCCTTTAATCCGAACTGCATCGCCCTCTCCGCACGCCACCATTTAAAACCACAGTTTTAACAGGAAACCATGAAATACGCGGAGTACAGAAAAGGAGCGGGTTTCCTGCCGAACCTTTACAGCTTCTGGTTATCCTATTGCCAAACGTATATTTTAATTGAATTGATGCGTTTCATTCAAACATGCGGCAACCGTGTTCCCAGTTCACAACCTGTGTGGAGTGAAACTATTCCCATCGCCCTTGTTTTCTTTTTTCGCCATTTTTTTTGGCTGTGGTTGATTCGAGACCTCCCCAAAAAAGATTCTTCCCCTTCTTAAGAAAAATTCTTTACCCCTAATCCCCCAAACCTCTCCTGCCTTCCTTTCATGTATTTCATGTCTTCATGTTTTCCTGTTAAAAAAATTCCGTAATTCCGTTAATTCCGTCAAACCTTCCCTCGCCGCATGACCTCCCTCCTCTTCTTCGCCGCCATGCCCGCCATCGTCCCCATGTGGGTACCCGATGTCATCACCTCCGCGATCAAGATTTTTATCGTGGTCAACGTCATCCTCGGCCTCGTCTCCTACACCGTCATGGCCGAGCGCCGCATCAGCGCCGCCATCCAGGACCGCATCGGCCCGAACCGCGTCGGCATCCCGCTCGGCGGCGTCAGCATTTTCGGCCTCTTCACCATGCCCGCATGGAGATTGCATGGCCTCGGCCAACCTCTTCCCGACGCGCTCAAATTCATGCTCAAGGAGGAATTCACTCCCGCGCACGTCAACAAAGTCTACTTCTGGCTCGCACCCGCCATGGCCATGGTGCCCGCTCTACTCACCATCTGCGTCATCCCGTTTGCCAGCACGCACCCGATCACACTGCCCTGGGGCTACGTCATGCAATCGCCCGGCGTCATCGCCGATGTCGGCATAGGCGTCCTGCTCGTCTTCGCGATTTCATCGCTCAGCGTCTACGGTATCGTCCTCGCCGGCTGGGCCTCCAACTCGAAGTATCCCTTCCTCGGCGGCATCCGCTCCAGCGCGCAAATGATCTCCTATGAGGTCTCCATGGGCCTCTCGGTCATCCCCGTCTTCCTCGTCATGGGCGATCTGCATCTCTCTGAAGTGATCAACTACCAGTATGCCAATGGCTGGACTGTGGTGCCCTTCGCGGTCTGGGGTTGGCCTCTGCATAACTGGCAAAGCTACATCCTCTGGATACCCATGCTGATCTCGTTCACCGTTTTCCTCATCTCTGCTTTTGCCGAGACCAACCGCCTTCCCTTCGACCTACCCGAGAGCGAAACCGAACTCGTTGGCGGCTATCACACCGAATATTCCGCAATGAAGTTCGCCCTCTTCTTCCTCGGCGAATACGCCGCCATGATCGTCGCCTCCTGCCTCATGGTTACGCTCTTTTTCGGCGGCTGGAGTTTGCCCTTTCCGAGCTACCTCGCCTTGGAGAGCAGCGCATGGAGCCTCCTTCTCTTCCCCATCGTTTTCCTGATCAAGATGTGCTTCTTCATCGTCCTCTTCATCTGGGTGCGCTGGACCCTCCCCCGCTTCCGCTACGACCAACTCATGGGCCTCGGCTGGAAATGCATCCTCCCCATCTCCCTCGCCAACATTGTTCTAACGGGGATTCTCCTCGCGATACCCGGAATGCATTAACTGAGAAGAAAGCCACCGCTCCCCGCCCCTGCGGAAAAAGCTCCCCCTCAATCTCCCGCGTACTTCACCGAGCAACCATACGGCTTGGCCGTCGGTGTCGAAACCGGCTTGCCTGCCATCGACTCATCCAGCGCCGCCGTCACGTAATTCTTCGCCGTGGCAATATCCGCCACATCCGCCGAGGGCTTGTCATCGATTCCACCGGCATAAATCAGCACGCCTTTGGGATCGATCACAAACATCTGTGGCGTATTCCGCGCGCCGTACATGTGCCCCACCTTGCCGTCCGGATCGAGCAGCGTGTGGGTCGCGGCCACATGATTCGCTTTCTCATAGGGAGCAATGTCCGCCACGGTCTGGCTGCCTTCCTTGCCCGGCGCACCTGAATTGATCCGCAGCCAAACGACTCCCTTGGCCGTCTCCTTTTTCTGCAGGTCCTGCATCGTGCCGGAATCATAAAACTTATGCACGAACGGGCAACCCGGATTCGTCCACTCCAACACGATGTACTTGCCCTTGTAGTGAGCCAGCGAATGCGGCTTACTGTCGCCGCCCGTCAGCGTAAAATTCGGCGCAGGCTGACCTACCACGGCCGATTGAGTCGCATCCGTCGACGCTGCCACGGCCAAAGTCAGCAAAGTGGTCGCGCAGAGCGCGTAAAAAAGAAATTGTTTCATATGTAGTTATTAAGACGTCCGGAGGCACTGGTTTATTTCATTAATTTTCTGTTATGTAGCCATCGCTCATTTCTTCTGCGTTCCCTTATTCCGTTAATTCCGTCTAAATTTTTCCCAACGCCTCCAGCACAATTCCCGGTGTAAGTACCTCCGGCAAAACTTGGGGCTTGGTCGGGTCCTTCGGCGAATAGAGCAAGTAAAGCGGCACCCCATCCCGATTATATTGCTGCAACGCCTTCGAAATCTCCGGATCAGCATGCGTCCAATCCGCTTTAAAGAGCACCACCTTCTTGTCCGCAAAAGCCTTGCGCACCGCATCGGTATCCAACGCCACGCGCTCATTCACCTTGCAACTCAGACACCACGCCGCCGTAAAATCGACAAAGACCGGCCTCCCGTCCACCAGCGCCTTCTGCACCGCATCCTGCGACCAGGGCTGATAGCCATCTTCCGTGGTAGCCGTCGACCGCCGGGCGACGGTCCCCCCTTCATTTAAAACTGACATCGCAATGACGTCCCACATGGCAAAAACATAAATACCCGCGATAACAAAAATCAAAACGCGAATCCAACCATGCTGTCCCCAGCGACCATATATCCATGCGATCAGAGCGAAAAATAAAAGCGTACCCAGCAGTCCTGGAATTTGCCCCTCTCCAGTTAAAGCGCCAAAAACATAGATGAGAAAAATCACCGTCGCCATCAGCAGAAAACCCATGAACTGCTTGAACGCCTCCATCCATGCCCCCGGCTTCGGCACAAATTTCAACGCGCCGGGAAAAATTGTCAGAAGCAGATAAGGCGTTGCCATTCCGAACGCCAGGAAAGTAAAAATCAGGAGCGAGACAACCGCGGGTTGCTGCGCGGCAAATCCCAACGCCGATCCCATGAACGGCGCCGTGCAAGGCGTCGCCGCCAAAGTGGCCAGCGCCCCGTTGAGGAAGGATGTAAATAGCCCGTGGTTGTGGCGCCCGGTCACCTTCGCATCGAGTCCCACCAAGGACGTTCCCAGTTCAAAAACGCCGAAAAGATTCAGGCTGAGCAGAAAGAAAATAAAGATCAACGTCAGGACAAATCCCGGCGACTGCATCTGGAATCCCCACCCAAGTTGATTTCCTGCCGCGCGCAAAGTCAGCAATAGTCCCGCCAGAATCCAAAACGAAATCACCACGCCCACCGTAAAAGCAACGCCCTGTCTCCATGCCTGGCTATGAGCGTGCTCGGCATGCTTGATCAGAGAAAAAACTTTCAACGAAAGCACCGGCAGCACACAAGGCATCAAATTCAAAATCAGCCCTCCAACGAATGCCGCCCCCAACACCGCCAACAAAAGAGGTTGAACCGGAGTTGCAATCTCCGAGGTAGCCGTCGCTGTCCCTAGCGACGGTGCAGTTGCAGTATCGGTTATTGGTTGACTACCTCCTGTCGCCTGCGGCGATCCGGACGCTGCGGGTGCGCCTGTCGTTGTCGGACTACCCGAGGGGGGCGCCGATCCGCCGCTAGGGACAGCGGCGGCTACCTCGGAAGTCACTGAAAATTGCGCGAGGTAGATGGCTTTAGCGCCACCTAACAGAAGCGGAGAGTCCGAGACAAGGACACCACTTAGGTTGTCCGCTTTTTCGCCGTTCTGTTGAAATGCAAGCGGCCAACTAAAGCCACCGGGAGGATGTTGCAGGTCTAGTTTACTAACGTCTTCCGTAGCGCTTAATACATTTTGCTGCTCAGGGAAAAAATAGAGAGGGGCTTTTACAGGAAGAGAGGAACTCGCGGTATCGACAAATTGCAAGGTGATGCCGTCTTTTCCAGAGACACCCTTAACTATCCACCGATCATCCGTCGCCGGCAATCGTGCGCGGGCGGCATCAAAAAAATCCTTGTTATCGATCGGGAGGCGGAGGTTCAGTGAGCCCGTGTCAAAGCTGAGGGAAAAATCGCCTTTGCCGGGGATGCATTCCTCCTGGCAGACGAGCCAACTCGCGCGAGCCTTGATCTCGATATGTGGGGGCAATTTGCCGTCAAGGGTCTCAGGGCCCTTAATCGTCGTAATCAGATAAACGTCCCCCTCATACCCGTAGGTGACGAGCGGCCCCATCTTGTGCTTTTCCGGCGTCGGCCATTGGATCGGTCCGGCGGTAAAACCTTCCGGCAGCGTCCACTTAATCGTCGTCGCCAGCCCCGCATCGCCGGGATTAATCCAATAAGTATGCCAACCGGGATCGGAATGAAGATGGAGAATGACATCGAAAGGTTTGCCCGCCTCCACCGATCTCGTCTCGGGAATCAGCTCTGCCGTGACATGCGGCTGAGTGACGGTAGCGCTGGCACCGCTGTAAGGCGTGGAAATGGGGTCGGACGCGCGGGCCGCGAGGCTCGCGGTGACCAGAAAAAAGAGAAGAACCCTGATCATCATGGAAGTATATCGTGAGACGGTTGAGGTGCCACTCTTGTTCCCGTTAAATTCGAGCAATTGGATTTTCTCGTCAGGAATCGGACAGGTTGCACCTTTCATATCGCCAGAATGGCATGAAAAAGTGGCGGGGCGGTAGCCTTAGAGACCTTAGCGACCCTAGTCCTCTTAAAAAAATAAGAGGTCTAAGTGTTTTAAGCTTTTGGAAGCCAGCCCATCCCCTAGACCGTGGCAATCGCAGGCTTGAGAAGCTCCCACTGCCAGGGGCACCAGCGGTTCTCGGCGATAAGGCGGTCGGCGGCGGTGTCGGGGTTGCGGGCGACTTCCTGGAGAGTGGACTTGGGGGCGATGACGGTGGGGTCAAGGCCGAGCTCGGCGGCGATGGCGTCGCGATGGATACGGAGCTTTTCCATGCGGACTTCAGCATCCTTGTCGCGAGGCGGACGTTCACCGCGCGGTGGACGCGGGACGGGCGGAGCGAGGCGTCCTTTTTCGATGGCTTCGATCAACCGGTCGGCGCGAGCGGGAGAACTGCGTTGCGGCCAGCGCGGCGCGCCCATAGGTGAGATCTTGGGATTCTCCGAGCACCAGACCGAGAGATCGAGGAGCAGTTCGTTATGGAGCACTTTGAAGACAGGCAGGTCGACCGCTTCGGCTTCTTTTTCGCGCCAGAGCCAGAGTTCGCGGACGATGGCGAGCGCTTGCGGCGAGAGGAGCGCGGAACCGGAGATGCGCCAGTCGTTTTCGGGATCGTCCTCACGGACGATGCGGCTGGAGGCGACGACGCGGGCGCATGATTGCTCATGCCACGTGAGACGGCCCTTGTCGGCGAGCAATTTGCCCAAGGCTTCGGCGATGGGCTCGAGGTATTGGGTGTCCTGCACCGCGTAATCGATCATGGTCTGCGAGAGCGGACGGCGGGACCAGTCGGCTTTTTGGCTGCCCTTATTAAGAGTGATGCCGCAGAAGTGCTCGACGAGCGCGCCGTAGCCGAAGGCTTTCTGGCCGACGAGTTGGGCGGCGAGCATGGTGTCGAAAACGGCTTGAGGCTCGGGCGCACCGGCGCGGCGGAGCATGCGGAGATCGAAGTCGGCTCCGTGGAGAATCCACGTGTGGCGGCTGGTAGGCGGCCAGAGTTCATCAAGCGGGAAGCTGTGGAGCGGGTCGATGAGGAAATGTTGCTCGGCGTGGGAGACTTGGATGAGGCAGACGCTTTCGCGATAGTGGTGGAGGCTGTCGGCCTCGGTGTCGAGCGCTAGCGGAAAGTAACCGCGGAGGCTGGTGATGAAGTAGTCGAGGGCTTTTGGCGTGTTGACCCAGATGAATTCGACTTGTGACATAGAGACGGAGAGATCATGCGGGTTTCAGTCGAGGGCGGCGAGTGGAATTTCAGGGGAGAGGTTTGGACAGGAGTAACAAGATTTACAGGATTGGGGAAGGTAGGGGAATTTTGACATGAGGGACATGAAAGCTGATGAAGGGAGAAACGCATCTGAGAGGGAGCAATGGAATTGCGCGGGCAAGGGCGTTCCCAAGCCCACAACTTGGGAACGAGGGAGAATCCAATGGCCTAGGTATCAACGTCAAAAAATCGCTTTCCACAGTGCCAGCACTTGCCCGTTTCTGCTGTAATCTTTCCCTTATCAAAAATCGGAGATCTGTCACAAAGAGGACATCTCAATCCCAGATTCTTGAGGAACGTCACTGTTCTTTTATAGCTATACCGCCGTTCACAATGCGTGATGCCTGCGACAAACAAGCAGAAGGAAATCTCCCAAAGGAGCCCATACGCAGGTTCGCCTTTAACGATCGTCCAGCACAGAAATCCCACCAACAAGGGAATGACCGAAAACATGGAAATTGTGACCATGAAAGACAACCACGGTATGAAATGGTTTCTATTTTTGATCCATAGTTCGGCTGTCTTCTGACGAGACAGGAACTCCTCCTTTGTCATAAAGGACAGCTTGGCAGATAAAACTTGATCCGACGACACAAAGGCTGACCGTCGCACGGAGTGCGACGGCTACCTCATAGGGGAACCGCCGCCGAGCCTGCGGCGGCTACCTGCTAGACGGGGACGGCGGGGAGGTCCCAGATTTCTTTAGCGTATTCGTGGATGGTGCGGTCGCTGGAGAACTTGTCCATGCGGGCGGTGTTGAGGATCGCCATCCTGGCCCAGCGGCGTTTGTCTGCGTAGGCCTTGGAGACTTCTTCCTGCGCATCGCTGTAGGAGCGGAAGTCGGGGAGGCAGAGGTAGGGATCGCCGCCTTCGAGGAAGCTCCGCTTGAGGGAACTGAGCGCGCCGGGTTCGTCCGGGGTGAAGAAGTTGGAGCCGACCCAATCGACGATCGCGCGCAATTCCTCGTCGGCCTGATAATAGGTGAAGGGGTTATAGCCGCGATGCCAAAGGGCTTCGACTTGATCGACGGTGAGGCCGAAGATGAAGATGTTCTCGGCGCCGACTTCCTCGAGGATTTCGACATTGGCGCCGTCGAGCGTGCCGATGGTGAGCGCGCCGTTGAGCGCCAGCTTCATGTTGCCGGTGCCGGAGGCTTCCTTGCCCGCAGTGGAAATCTGCTCGGAGATATCGGCCGCCGGGATGATGCGCTGGGCGAGCGATACGCGGTAGTTGGGCAGGAAGACGACCTTGAGTTTGTCGCCGATGCGTGGGTCGTTGTTGATCTTTGCGCCGACCGCGTTGATCGCCTTGATGATGCACTTGGCGAGGTCGTAACCGGGCGCAGCCTTGGCAGCGAAAACGAAGACGCGCGGTTGAACTTCAAGCTCCGGGTTCTGCAAAATCCGGCGATAGAGGGCGAGGATATGGAGCAGATTGAGGTGCTGGCGCTTGTATTCGTGCAGGCGCTTGATCTGCATGTCGAACAGGGAATTGGGGTTCACCGTGACGCCACATTCCTTCTGGATGATCTTGGCGAGATCGACTTTGTTGGCATGTTTGATCGCCATGAATTCGTCCTGGAAGGAGGGATCATCCGCCCACTGTTCCAGCTTGCGAAGTTCGGCCTGGTTCTTGACCCAGCCGTCGCCAATTTTCGAAGTAATCAGGTCGGCGAGACGCGGATTGGACGCCTGGAGCCAGCGCCGGGGCGTGATGCCGTTGGTCTTGTTGTTGAATTTGCCTGGATAGAAGGCGTTGAAATCGGCGAAGAGATGTTTCTTGAGCAGCTCGGTATGCAGGGCCGCGACGCCGTTGACCGAATGGCTGCCGACGACGGCGAGATTGGCCATGCGAATCATCTGCACGTTGCCTTCCTCGATGAGCGACATGACTTCTTTTTTGTGGGCGTCGCCGGGATAGGCGGCCTCGACGGTTTCGAGCAGGCGCTTGTTGATTTCGAAGATCAATTGCAGATGGCGCGGCAGGACTTTCTGGAAAAGCGGGACACTCCATTTTTCCAGCGCCTCGGGCAAAAGCGTGTGGTTGGTGTAGGCGAAAACTTTGGTGACGATGCTCCACGCTTCATCCCAGAGCATTCCATTTTCATCATGGAGAATGCGCATGAGCTCGACCACCGCGATGGTGGGGTGGGTATCGTTGAGCTGGATCGCGACCTTACTGGAGAACTCGCTCCACTTGGGCTGGGTGCGATGAAAGCGACGAAGAATATCGCGCAGGGAGCACGAGACAAAAAAGTATTGCTGGATGAGGCGGAGTTCCTTGCCTGCCTCGGTCTTGTCGTTCGGATAAAGAACTTTTGAGACCGTTTCGCTTCGGGTTTTCTCAGCGAGCGCCTCGCTGTAGCCGCCACGATTGAAGGCCTCGAGATCGATTTTCTCAGAGGGGCGCGATTCCCAGAGACGGAGGAAATTCACGGTAGTGGTGCCGTAGCCGGGGATCGGAATATCGTAGGGAACGCCGACGATTTTTTTGGTATCAGTCCAGCGGGGGACGTAGTTGCCTTTGTCATCGAAGACGTTTTCGACGTGGCCGTAGAGCTCGATCGTCTGGGTGTATTCGGGACGCACGATTTCCCACGGGGTACCGAAGCGCATCCAGTCGTCGGGCAATTCGATCTGGTGACCGTTGCTGAACTCCTGGCGGAACAGACCGAACTCATAGTGGATGCCGTAGCCGATGGCGGGGTAATCGAGCGTGGCGAGCGAATCGAGAAAACAGGCGGCGAGACGACCGAGACCGCCGTTGCCGAGGCCCATGTCGTATTCCTCCCCGCGCAACTCCGCCATATCGAGGCCGAGTTCCTTGAGTGCTTCCTCGGTCTCCTTATAAACGCCAGCGTTGTAAAGGCCGTTGGAAAAAAGACGGCCCATGAGGAATTCCAGGGAAAGATAATAGACCCGACGGACATCCTGCTTATTATGGACCGCCTGCGTGGCGATCATCCGCTCGATGATCCGTTCCTGAACGGCCTTGGAAGTCGCCAGCCACCAGTCGCGCTTCGTGGCGGAGTGGATATCGTGGGCGAGACTGAATTTCAGTTGATGCAAAATCGATTCCTTCATCGACTGCGCGGACTTCTCGAAGAAACTGTGAAAATGAGGGTTTGTGGTCATGGGAGGATGGATGGGTGGTAAAGCGTAGGAACAAATGGCCGACAAAAGAAGTCGCGTCGAGGTTAAATTGGAGTCGGCACGAAGTCGTAACCCAATAGCAGGAAGTCTGCCAGCAAAGGCGTCAGGAAGGACATCTTCATTTGCCCGGGAAAGGCCTTTCCTGTTCTCTTTCACCTCTAACGATCTTCTCAGGAAAAGACTTGAACCCTCCCGCAGCCTTGTTTAATGTCCCTCTCTTGGCAAAAATGCGGGTGTAACTCAGTTGGTAGAGTGCAACCTTGCCAAGGTTGATGTCGCGAGTTCGAGTCTCGTCACCCGCTCCCCCTTTGTAAATTAACAACTTACAAAGAATTGGGGTCTCAAGTGAGAATAATAGTGAGAATAAGTTCGCCGATATTCGCTGCCGTTTGCTGCTATGTGGGGACGTTTTGAAGTCTAAATTGGGGCACAACTACGGATACGTTTGTCCCAAAATGTATTCTCCCGGCATTTTGAGTTGGCTACTTTGGATTAGCTCACCCGCGAGTTTATCAGCCTTAGCTTTGATCCGCTTTAACTGAAATTCAGCCAGGTCCTGAATTCTTTGAAACTGACTGTTCTCAAAACTCATGAAAGGAACGTGACGGGTAATCTCTCCTTTGTCTTTTATCGTAAAAATGGGCGTATAAAAATGTGCTGATTTATCACCAGCGTGGACTTTAACTTCCAAATTCGATAGATCGCGATGAGCCGCAAAGCAGTGCCGATAGACAAGCGTCGCTTCATGGGTCTGCTTCAGACTTGTATCAGCAAACGCCTCATATTTTTCGTCGAGCCCACCTAATTGCCTGCCTTCTGTAAAAGGGCTTGCGTAAAGCGTTGCTACACTTACTGAAAAATTTGCTCTTTCGTGGCTGCTAATGTCGGCGCGATTTATCACGCTCTTACATCCTTCAATGACCAAGACCATGGACTGTTCAGCCAGCATAAGTCGTCGCAGTCTCACGATTCTTTTTTCATCCTTCGGATGGTATTTCGACATAAAGAGCTATTCGCTTCGGGAGAGATACTCATCACTTTTATCGGCTTCAGCTGCAACAATTTCGTCGATAAACTTGGATCTCCCCGAACAGGAGATAACCAGGTAATCCTCTGCTCGTGTCAGGGCAACATAGAATAGGGACCGTTCCTCCTCCTCGTTACTATCCGGGAATTGGGTCGGGCAGGTGTCGGCAAAGAGGACGATAACAGCTTTGAACTGGAGGCCCTTTGAGCTGTGCATTGTCAGCACTTTAACGCCCGGTTCTGCCAAACGACCGCGTGAAGTTTTGTTCTCCGAAAGCCAAACGGCTGGGCATTCTTTCCGAACTTGTGTCAGGCTTTGGCAAAGCGCCCTGATGTGCCGCTCGTCCTTGATCCTGTAAAGGATACCAATTTGGTCGGGCTTTAGGGGGACGATGGTTTCGCCAAACCAGCGGCCATCAAGCAGGTCTCCAACGACGCGGACGACTCGGTCTACTTCGTTCTGTTTGCTTTGGCGATGTAGAAGAACTGGAGATGAGCCCATTACGCGCACGCATTGTTCGGGATCGACCCATGGTGCCCCTAAGCCATCCTCGTCTGCCTCGACTTTTGTCGCGGCAAAAATCCTGGCAAGTCTCAACATCGGGCGAGTGTTCCGATAGCTTTGTTCAAGGTACTGCGTACGTCCTGCTGCTTGAATCCCGAGCTTTTTCCAGCTCACCTTGCGGCGTCGATAGAGGCCCTGATTGCCATCGCCGACGATCAAAAGCTCTCCTTCCACGGGGTCTTTCATCGCCGCCAAGACACATGGGAACCAAGTGCTGTCGAAATCCTGGGCTTCGTCGATTAGGATGCTGTCGTAGTACTCCGCCTTCGGCCCTACTGCCTTGAGCTTGGCGGAAAAAGCATCGCCCATCTCGGAGTCATCTTTGATGTCGTGGCCAACGCCATTCTCGTTTGCCCAGCGATGAAAATGCCGAATGGTGACGGAGGGAAGATCCTTAAGGGCTTCGGCCAGGTAGGAACTCAGCATGAAGTTATAGCAGAGTACTAAGACGCGGGCCGACGGATTCAACCGGGCGACCAGTTTGGCTCGCGCGATCAGAAGCACAGTCTTGCCAGATCCTGCCACTCCGAATACTAAGCGATGCCCTGCGCCGACCTGTCTAGCTAACTGCTCTTGTTTGGCATCAAGCACTTTGACAGTCGGCTCTTCGGACTGCGTGACACTACCAAAATCGAGGCCAAGCAGAATTTCAGGGTGAATGATCGCTTTTACGATGTTGACCTGATTCTTCGACATCGGCTTGTCAGGCAAAAAAGTGTCGAAGTACCCCTGCAGCACTTCCATCAAGTCGGCGGGATGCATTGCTTCCCAACTAGCGAGTTGATCTTTTGTCGCCACTGTTTTGCTAGGGAAAATGCCTCGAAGTCTTTCAGGCCAGGTATTCAGCTGCTCTCGCGATATGTTGGAAAAAATGGCACAGCTCGCAAACGGGAATTGGAACTTGCCCGTATAAGGGCCCGAAAAATTTACCAAAGAGGAGAGTTGCTTGTCTTTCCTGCATCGGTCCATGAGAAGAAACTTGTAGTCTCTTACTTGGCGTAAGGGATGTGCATGCTCGACGAGGCGTTGGCCATCGTGAACTTGGACAGAATGCGAATCAGCAGATTTGATCTTGGGAAAAATCCAACCCTTCACCTCGATTAGTAAGACGCCAAAGCGAGGTAAGATGACAACAAAATCCGGGTGTCTGTTGTCGATTATCGGCTCGTAGTAGACGACGACATCATCCGGCAAGCGAGCCAGCGCATTAAACAACCGAATCTCTCCCTGAGATGCTTTGCTGGGAAGCTTTTGAGGGATAATTTGGGCCATGTATTTAGGCTTAGTAGCGGTGTTGCGCCAATTGAACTTTTGGGCAATAGGAGATTATCTCGTTTAGTTCTCAAGAGTCCAGTGGTCTCAAGCTTCGACCAGGTGTTAGCGCTAGATGCCTCCGTATTCTTAAGCTGACAAGGTTGAGGGACTCGTTATCGTTGGATGCTGCCTCTATTCCAGCGCGGTGCAGAGAGGCACTAGTTCGCTGTACTTTTATAAGGACAAGGAACGAGAAAATTCGCCAATGAACGCAACAGCTTCCTCCGAACGCGATCTCGAACAAGGACTGATCGAGAAGCTGCTCAGTCTCAAATATGAACTTCGCGCGGATATCCGTGACCGCGCTGCGCTGGAGCAGAATTTCCGCGAAAAATTCGAGGCCCTCAACCGCGTTCGCCTCACCGACGCGGAATTCTCCCGCCTTCTCGACGAAATCGTCACGCCGGACGTCTTCACCGCTTCCAAGACCCTGCGCACAATCAATGCCTTTACGCGCGACGACGGCACACCGCTCAACTACACCTTGGTCAACCTCAAGGACTGGTGCAAAAACCACTTCGAAGTCATTCACCAACTCCGCATCAATACGGACTACAGCCACCACCGCTACGACGTCCTCCTGCTCATCAACGGCGTGCCCGTGGTGCAAATCGAGTTGAAAACCCTCGGCGTGAATCCACGCCGGGCCATGGAGCAGATCGTCGACTACAAGAATGATCCCGGGAACGGCTACTCCAAGACCCTCCTCTGCTTCCTCCAACTCTTCATCGTCAGCAACCGCGACCGCACCTACTACTTCGCCAACAACAACGCCCGCCACTTCGCCTTCAACGCCGAAGAACGCTTCCTCCCAATCTACGAGTTCGCGGATGAGGAGAACAAGAAGATCACCCACCTCGACGAGTTCGCCGATCGCTTCCTTAAGAAATGCGACCTCGGCCGGACTATCAGCCGCTACATGGTGCTCATCGCCAGCGAGCAGAAGCTCATGATCATGCGGCCCTACCAAGTCTACGCCGTGCAGCAGTTGGTGAAGTGTATCGAGGACGACAGCGGTAACGGCTATATCTGGCACACCACCGGCAGCGGCAAGACTCTCACCTCATTCAAGGCCTCCACGCTTCTCAAGGAAAACGACCACATCCACAAATGCGTCTTCGTAGTGGACCGCAAAGACCTCGACCGCCAGACCCGCGAGGAGTTCAACCGCTTCCAGGAAGGTTGTGTCGAGGAAAACACCAACACCGGCACCCTCGTTCGCCGCCTGCTCTCCGAGGACTACTCGGACAAGGTCATTGTCACCACCATCCAGAAACTTGGTCTCGCCCTAGACGAAACCAGCAAGCGCAACCAGCAGCGAAAAAAGAATGACCAGCCCACCTACAAGGAACAGCTCGAAGCCCTGAAGGACAATCGCGTCGTCTTTATCTTCGACGAATGCCACCGCTCCCAGTTCGGCGAAAATCACAAAGCCATCAAAGAATTCTTCCCCAAGGCCCAGCTCTTCGGTTTCACCGGCACGCCCATCTTTGAGGCAAATGCCTCCCAACAAAAGATCGAAGGGCAGCAGGCCTCCCTGCGCACCACGGAAGACCTCTTCCAAAAGCAGCTTCACGCCTATACCATCACCCACGCCATCGAGGACGGGAACGTCCTCAAGTTCCATATCGACTATTTCAAGCCCGAGGGCAAAAACCCGCCGAAACCCGGCGAGGCGCTCGCCAAGAAAGCCGTTATCGAAGCCATTCTTTCCAAGCACGATGCCGCCACCGCCGGACGCCGCTTCAATGCCCTGCTTGCCACCGCGTCCATCAATGACGCCATAGAATATTACGCGCTCTTCAAAACCATTCAGGCGGAGAAACAAGCCGCCGACCCCGACTTCCAGCCGCTGAACCTCGCCTGCGTCTTTTCACCGCCCGCCGAAGGCAATCCCGATGTGAAACAGATTCAGGAAGACCTTCCCCAGGAAAAGGCGGACAACGAGGTCGAGCCCGAGAAGAAAAAGGGAGCTCTCAAGGCCATCCTCGACGATTACAACACCCGCTACGGCACCAACCACCGTCTATCCGAGTTCGATCTCTACTATCAGGACGTCCAGAAACGTATTAAAGACCAACAGTGGCCGAACGCCGATTTCCCCGCAGCGCAGAAGATCAACATTACCATCGTGGTGGACATGCTCCTAACCGGCTTCGATTCCAAATACCTGAACACGCTCTACGTGGACAAGAACCTCAAGCACCACGGCTTGATCCAAGCCTTCTCCCGCACCAACCGCGTGCTCAACGGCACGAAACCTTACGGCAACATCCTCGACTTCCGCCAGCAACAAGACGCCGTCGATGCCGCCATCGCCCTCTTCTCCGGCGAAAAGACCGACGAGCAAGCTCGGGAAATCTGGTTGGTCGAAAAAGCCCCCGTCGTCATCCAGAAACTGGAAACCGCCATGCACCGGCTGGAAGGTTTTCTGAAGTCCCAGGGTCTCGACTGTGCCCCGTCCGCCGTGCCCAATTTGAAGGGGGACGCCGCCAAGACCGTCTTCATCGAACACTTCAAGGAAATCCAGCGGCTCAAAACCCAACTCGACCAATACACCGATCTCACCCCGCAAGACGAAGCCGCCATCGACAAAGTGTTGCCGGAAGAAAACCTACGCGGCTTTCGGGGTGCGTATCTGGAAACCGCACAGCGCCTCAAAGCCCAGCAGGGCAAGAGCAAAGACAAGCCTGCGCCCGATAATGTGGACCAGATCGACTTCGAGTTTGTCCTCTTCGCCTCCGCCGTCATTGATTACGACTACATCATGGGCCTCATCGCCCGCTTCTCAGCCAACGGCCCGGGCAAGTCGAAGATGACCCGCGAGCAACTCATCGGCCTCATCCAGTCGGATGCCAAGTTCATGAACGAGGGGGACGACATCGCCGAATACATCGGCACGCTCCAGGCGGGCGAAGGCCTTAGCGAAACCGCCATCCGCGAAGGCTACACCCGCTTCCTGGCAGTTAAAAACGCCCAGGAACTCGCCGCCATTGCCGCGCGGCACGGCCTCGCGACCGCCGCCCTGCAAAGCTTCGTGGACGGCATTCTCGACCGCATGATCTTCGATGGGGAAAAACTAAGCGACCTGCTCGCTCCGCTTGGTCTTGGCTGGAAAACCCGTACCCAGGCCGAACTCGCCCTCATGAAGGAGTTACATCCTCTACTCACCAAACGCGCGCGGGGCCGCGACATCTCAGGACTCAGCGCGTATGATCAGTAAGACGAAAACCGGCGCCATGAAGGAACACGACAAGCCTGCGTTGGTGCCGAAGCTGAGGTTTCCGGAGTTTCGGGGAGCGGGAGAGTGGAAAACGGAAACACTTGGATCAGTTGCAAAAATCAGCACAGAGAAAGTGGGCGATAACACCTGCATTCCCATGAGCATCACCTCGGGCGTTGGTTTAGTCAGCCAGATGGACAAGTTCGGGCGGATCATCGCGGGAAGCTCTTATGCCAACTACCTCCTGTTAAAAAAGAACGACTTCGCCTACAACAAGAGCGCCACAAAGGAGTATCCCGAAGGATTCATTGCGTTGTATTCCGACGACGAGCTTGCCGCAGTGCCAAATAGCATTTTCACCTGCTTCCGCATCAAGGGCGAGTCACCGGTTCCGCAATATCTGAACTACTTATTTCTCGGCAACCTGCATGGGCAGTGGTTGCGGAATTTTATTGAGGTCGGCGCACGCGCTCATGGGTCGCTGAGCATCGAGGAGGATGATTTACTTGCTTTGCCCGTGCCGCTGCCGAGTGGAATAGCGTCCGTTCGCGAGCAAAGAAAAATCGCCGATTGCCTGAGTTCGGTGGACGAATTAATGGCTGCGCAAGCGCGAAAAGTGGACGCACTCAAGGCCCATAAAAAAGGGCTTATGCAGCAGCTTTTCCCCTCCGAAGGGGAAATCCAACCACGCCGCCGCTTCCCTGAATTTCAAAATACCGAGCAATGGGCGAAGAAGCCTTTCTCAGACCTTTGCGACATTAAACACGGCTACGCATTCGAGAGTGAGTTCTTCAGCAGCGAAGGCGATTATGTGCTCCTCACGCCCGGTAACTTCTACGAGCAAGGCGGCTACCGCGACCGAGGCGAGAAACAGAAGTATTACACCGGCGAAATTCCACGCGACTACGTGCTCGCTCAAGGGGACATGCTCGTAGCCATGACCGAGCAGGCATCCGGTTTGCTCGGCAGTCCCATTCTCGTTCCGGAATCCGACAAGTTTCTGCACAACCAACGACTCGGCCTTGTTATGAAAAAGCCCGGAATCGCATGGGCAAGCGAGTTTTTTTTTCATGTCTTCAACACCCAGCCCGTTCGGACGGCGATCCATGACACAGCATCCGGTTTGAAAGTGCGCCACACATCGCCGACAAAAATTGGCGATGTTGCCGTTTCCGTTCCCACCACGTTGCCCGAACAACAACGAATCGCCTCCTGCCTGAGCAGCCTCGACGCCATGATCACCGCCGAAACCAAAAAGCTCGAAGCCCTCAAGACCCTCAAAAAAGGACTGATGCAGCAGCTTTTCCCGTCCCCGGAGGGCATCTCATGACGCACGCTGAGATCGCTGAAGCATTGAAAGCCGGTCACGAGAAGGTTGTTTTGGCATACGCCTTCAATACAACCGGAAAGACCCGGTTGTGCGTCGCCTACAAGGACGCGACAAAAGAAGCGGACGGGACCCACACGGGAGTCTATTACAACGCCTACAGCGAGGATCTTTTTGTTTGGGAGAATGACGAGGATAATGAGGGGCAGAACAAACGACTTACCATCCGAATAAGCAGCCTAAGCGTGTATCACTCATCCCTCACGGAAGACAATGTGAGGGATCGATTGAATGCCTTTAAGCCCAAGTTTGGCTTTCGCTTCAATCTATATGAAGATGATCCGGCGAAGGGGATTGAATCGATCTCGTTCTTTATTCCAAGCCAGAATCCCGACGTTCTTCAGCCGTCGATCAAGATTTCAAGAGGTGAAGAGCGCATCTTCGTCTGGTGCTTCTTTCTGGCCCTATTCGAGTTTGCGGGGTTAGGTGAGGACCAAGCCGGTCACTTTTTCATTGATGACCCTGTTTCGAGTCTGGATGACCACAACATTTTCATCACAGCTGAGACTCTGTTCGAGCTGATAGAAAATTATCATCCGAAACGCAAAATCATCATCACGACCCATCATGTGGGGTTATTCTCGATTCTTTGCGGCTGGCTCCGAAAAGGCGATCAGCGAGAAAAATATAAAGACATCGTCAAGATATGCATCCTTAGCGGCAAAACGGGGAGCTTGTCGTTAGAGACTGACAAGAAAGATGTTCAGCTTTACCACCTGCGCCTGCTACAAGTTCTGGAGCAGGCCCGCAAAGCGGACGATTTGCGGGCCTATCATTTTGCACTGCTCCGGCAAGTCCTTGAAAACATTGCATCCTTCTTGGGCAAAGGGCAGTTCGGGTATGTGCTGGATCAGATCGGGATCGTCGACCCCAACGACACTGCGGATATCATTAACACCCTGTCACACAAGAAGGTCTATTACTATGAGACAGACCTTCTAGTGCCCGATAGACGCGTGATGCTGGAGAACGTCCTCACCAAAATCCAGGACAAGTACCACTTTGCCTTGCACTCATAAATCTAATGACCGACACCAACCAAAAACAACTTGGCAGCACCCTCTGGAGCATCGCCGACCAACTGCGCGGAGCCATGGATGCGGACGATTTCCGCGACTATATGCTGTCCTTCCTCTTCCTGCGCTACCTCTCCGACAATTACGAGACGGCGGCTAAGAAGGAACTGGGACGGGATTACCCAGATGTAGGCGGTGACACGCGCAAGGTACCGCTATCGCTCTGGTATGCCAACAACGGGGACGACATCCCGGAGTTCGAGAAGCAGATGCGCCGCAAGACGCACTACGTCATCAAGCCAGATCACCTGTGGAACAGCATCGCCAACCTGGCCCGCACTCAGAACGCGGACCTGCTGAACACGCTGCAAGCGGGCTTCAAATACATCGAGACAGAATCCTTCGAGAGCACCTTCCAGGGCCTTTTCTCCGAGATTGATCTGAGTTCTCCCAAGCTCGGCAAGACCTACCCGGACCGGAACGCCAAGCTCTGCACCATCATCCAGAAGATCGCCGAGGGCCTGGCTGAGTTCTCTACCCAGATCGACGCACTGGGCGATGCCTATGAATATCTGATCGGCCAGTTCGCCGCCGGGTCAGGCAAAAAGGCGGGCGAGTTCTACACCCCGCAGCAGATTTCCGACATCCTCTCCGCCATCGTGACACTCGACAGCCAGGAACCGAAGACCGGGGCGAAGAAGCGGCTGGAAAGTGTGATGGACTTCGCCTGCGGCTCCGGCTCCCTGCTGCTCAACGTCCGCAAGAAGGTGAACAAGGCCGGTGGCACCATCGGCAAAATCTTTGGTCAGGAGAAGAACATCACCACCTACAACCTCGCACGCATGAACATGCTGCTGCACGGGTTGAAGGACACGGAGTTCGAAATCTTCCACGGTGACACCCTGCTAAACGAGTGGGACATTATGCGCGAGCCGAATCCGGCCAAGAAGCCTTCTTTCGACGCCATCGTCGCCAATCCGCCCTTTAGCTATCGCTGGGAACCGACCGACGCGCTGGCCGACGACGTGCGATTCAAAAGCCACGGGCTGGCCCCCAAGTCCGCCGCCGACTTCGCCTTCCTGCTACACGGCTTCCACTACCTCAAAGACGAAGGCGTGATGGCGATCATCCTGCCGCACGGCGTGCTCTTCCGGGGCGGTGCCGAGGAACGCATCCGCACCAAGCTGCTCACAGACGGTCACATCGACACTGTCATCGGCCTGCCCGCGAATCTCTTTTATTCCACCGGCATTCCCGTCTGCATCCTCGTGCTCAAGAAATGCAAGAAGCCCGACGACGTGCTCTTCATCAACGCCGCCGAGCATTTCGAGAAAGGCAAGCGCCAGAACCAGCTCAGCAAGGAGCACATCCAGAAGATCATTAAGACCTACCAAAACCGTGATGAAGAGCCCCGCTACTCCCGCAGGGTCGAGATGACGGAGATCAAAAGGAACGATTTCAACCTGAACATTTCTCGTTACATCAGTACCGCGCAAACGGAAGAAGAGATCGTTTTGGGAGCGACTCACGCCGAGTTGGTGGCCATCGAGGAAGAAATCAAAACCGCCAAAGCCCTACACAATAAATTCCTCGAAGAGCTGTATTTACCCCCATTGCCATAGAGACTTTGTTTGAGTTTGCTAACTCGCTAAGTCCATGCGTTGATCTGGCTCAAACTATCATTTCCTCAATTCCAGCTGACATTCTTATTTAGTTCCTTCCTCGGCTCTGAGTCGCAAAAGTCACCAAACTTTTGAGGCAGCCAATTGGTGGACTCTTCAATAAGAACGCGTAAATCTAAGGCGCATTTCGTAAAAGGATTTACTGCGCTTCGGTTTTTCCAGGCCGTGTTTACACCTGTCGAGGTCGACAAACTTGTTCTGCACGATAGGAGATTCATCAACGGGCTGTCGCGTGAGACATGTTATTCCGCGACTCATTTGCGAGTAAGTGCGTCTAACGCTGTAGTGAAAACTGTTTGAATTTATTCCCTAAAAAATCAAATTTTTTCGAGAAAAGGTCAGCGATTTTTGCATTCGCGGTCGCGAAAAATAATTGACGCCGTCCGTCAATCACCAAATCCCTCAAAATGTCCAAAAATGACAAAATATTGAGATCATCAGTATGAGCGACAGGATCATCAAAAAGGAGCCATGGAGCCTTCTCGACTACGCTACTATTAAGACTGAGGAAAATCGACATCGCTAAGGCGGCCCGTTGCCCGGTGCTTATTTCTGAAATTTCGGAAGCAGTACCTGTAGAACGCTTGAGACTTATATGACGCCCTAGAGATATACTGTCGAATTCTCGTGGGGAATGAATATAGGAAAAGATAGTCTGAAGCTGAGTTTTATGGCTTTCATTTATAGACTCGAGAAATGCGTCCTTATAGACTGGGGACAGTAGGCGTTCGAGGCAAGAGTTTGCACGGTTAAGCAATTGTGCTTCTCGACTTATAGTTGCCAATTGAGAACGCGCTTTATTGGCAACTTCAGTAAAATGTTCCTCAAAAGCGTCTCGCTCATCTACCTGTTTAATCGCTTGTCGAATGCGTTCCACCGTCTTAGCAAATCCCTTAAGACGGTTTTGAGCGGATAATAAGTCTTCAGTTTCACTAACATCAAAAAGACGGGACCGTTGGTTTATTTGAGAGAGAACATCTCGGATAACAATTGGCCTTTTTTCAATCTCATTAAAATCACTTACTCGGCGGCTTCCAATCAACTGATTGGTTATTTCCCGGATGCTCACTTTCAAATCTTCGCGTTTTCGTTCTACTAGTATGATTTGCTTTGCTGACTCAACATCCAATGCACGCGCCGAAGTGAAAAGTTTTTTTACTTCCGCAACTTGAATCAATTTGGGAACACCAGTCTTCAACAGGCGTTTTCCATCTTCCAATATTTTTTCATACTCATTTTGAGTGAAGCCCTTAAGACGCAGCTCCTTCTCCTTGATCGTCATGGAATCGAAAGATGATTTCTCTTTCTCCAAATCGCTTGGAATTGCTCCAAGCTTACGAATTAATTCGCTAGCCCTGGTTTCAAGTAAGCTTTCGGCTTCAAAGATCAATATTGAAGCCTCTTGAATTCTCAAATAGTGAGTCAATCGCGTCTCTAACTTTAGGAGTTCACCCGAATCATGAGTAATTTTGGATTTCAGCTCACGCAATAATTGCTCCAATTCAGTACCAATCTTAAGTGAGGTGATTCTTGCTAAGAGTGTTTTGTTGTCATCTGTACTACCGCAAAGAGGGCATTCAGCGGCGCCAGGCGCAATGGCGCAAAAATGTCTGCCTGAGGCTCGGATGTCTTGAACGAGAGAGCGAAGCTCTCCAAGTTGTTCTTGAAGGCTTGCCATGCGCTCTTGTTCTTTCTGTGTGCTTTTTTTTCTTTGCGCTACCTCCACCTTCAGAGCTGAGATAATTTGTGTAAAAGTTCCGGCAATATCTCCATAATTATTAATATCAATGCCTTGTAACAGCCGGGCACATTCCGTTAGTTGAGTTAATCGTGTCTGGCACGACGAACGACGTTCCCGCAGGCCAATCAAAGTTTGTGCAGACGAATCTGATGCATATTGGGTCAATCGCGCCAAAATTTGAACGCGGACTTTGTTTCCATCGAGTTGCTTTTTCAAGTCCTCAAGCTCGGTCGAAGCGGATTGGTCCTGCTTTGTTAATAAATGAAAACGTCGTAGCTGCTCCGTAATGTTTTTTTCTGCCCGTCGGAGAAATGAAATGGAAGCTTCGGAAAGCCAAGACAACCTCTTAAGATCGCTTTCACCTCCAGCCTCTATTTCTGCCACGGTCTCTCGCAGTACCGTCAATTTCTCAAAGTCAACCTGTGACGGCAATCGTCGCCATCCGCAATCTTTTGCCTTTTGTCGCAATTCGCTCGTTAGGGCTTCACGCGTATCCTTCACCTTTTTAAGTTGATTGAGCCCTTCAACCGCGCTCTTAAGTTCTTTTTCAAAAGCAGACTTACGCCGAGCATTATCACGAGTTATTTCAAGGAATTTCGTCTGACACTTTTGCATGCGTTCTTGAATTCCATTTGCGTATTCTCCCAACACCATGGCTTGAACCGCGTTTTCGACCGAATCACTGTCTTTCGCCAAAGTTAGCTCAAAACCTGCGTCGGAGTTAAAGAAATTGAACCGTCCGAAATTATCATAGAGTCGGTTTCCGTGGCGGTAATAACCGCCATACCATGCGCCATCTCTTTCTCTGTATAAATTGGGTGGACCCTTGGGACAAATGTCGGGGATTGAACTTCCATCAAAAGTGATCTCTATTTTAGATCCAATTTCTTTAGCGTCTGCATTACGACGATTGGCCCCGCAAATGCAAAGCTCGATCGCTTCCAACAAGGATGTTTTGCCCGCCCCATTTACACCTCGAAACAGGTTAACGGTTCCGAATTCGAAAGCTCGTTGAGCGGGGTGCACTCTATATGTATCCAACTTTAGGGCAGTAATGAATTTTCCATTCGCTACGGAGCTTGTTCGAGGCTCCGAAACACGTTTTTGTCTCGTTTTGCTCGTTTCAGCAGAAAGGTAGTTATCGATGACACGCGTGTAAGCCTCATTTCCTTCAGCGATTGCTCCTAGGGATGCCTCGGCAAGCTCTTCTGTCCACTTGGACGCAAGGTCCCGAACAGATCCACCCGGCTTAAGAGCGTTTAGTACTGGAAGTGCGAGCTCGTGGTTGAGAATTTTTTGTTCACGAACAAATTTTCTAGCAAACGCCCGATCTTTTTCAATGCGATCGACTACACCTTTGGCACGAATCCGCTGAAACGCCGCTGATTCGAGAACAAAATAAAGATAGTAATTCCATTGTAGGGACCCCTCATTCTTATAAAAATCTGTCGCGATTGTTTTTTGAACGTAGCTGGAAATGTTAAACGTTGGATTTGATAGCGAATCAGTAAAATCAAAGTACGAAACAGCTATTATCGATTCGTTAAACTTTCTCTCAGCTCTAACAACATCGGTGGTAGTATATTCGATGTTAGAATAGTATTTTTCCAACAATTCGATCGTAGAGGACTTATTCATGTGGATTTCCTCTCGTTATCGTTGTAGGCGTTTCTAGGGTATCATCAATCATTGGTGTTGGAGTATGCACACTCTTGATCGCGGAATTCTCTCGATACCAAACCACAATTCGCCTGATAAGCGTTCCCATTTCCGGATCTTTTTCGTTTTCTCCCCATTTCGCCATCAGACTGTCTCGCAATTGCTTCGCCTCCCGTTGCTGTTCATCTCCAATAAACATTACAGTAGCGCCCTGTGCTGCCCCAGATTTGCTTGTCAAGTTTATGCGATAGTCCGTTAGTTTTTGAGGAGGCTTTAGTACACAATCGTTACGTAGATCTTCGATCTGCGGAGGAAATAGATTAGGCTCGGCAAGTATTTCTTTTTGGAGAGCTATAAATCGCAACATGCATTTACGTCGAAATGCTTTAGACTCTCTGGTTTCTTCGTGCGTGAAAGTGAAGCGTTTCGATCGTTCGTCAGACTCTGCTGTGTAAGAATCTAGATCACTGATATGGTACCATCTCTTTTGGGGGATTAGCGTGCCTGTTGAAATTGCTACTAGTCTTTCTCTGTCTAAAGCAGAATATTTACTATCGAGATAGTAATCGCATTTTTCTTCTTGGAAGCCGGTGCAAAAGGCTTTGTAGCCATCCATGGCGACCTTGCATTCCTTCCATTCCGAGTGGGTCTGATCCCACTCAAGAGTGGAGATCATTTCGGGTCCGCTTCGATTGTGGAGAGGTCCGGCTACGTACTGCTTTACCTTCGGCATGCGGAAATAGAATACGTGCTCGTCAAAATTGAAATAACAGAGATGTGTTCGTTGATCCTTCCAGTTGCAATAATAGAGCCCCTTTACATGATTCGATTCGATTCGCTCGTCCGTGAGATTGAAATTGTCCGCTTGAGAGTAAATGGCTGAACCTCCATATGCGCTTTTCAAGTGCTTGTCGTCTTTAACAAGGACAAAGTTTCGCGCCCAATTTAAAGTGATGACCTCGCGCTCGCTGGTTTGTCCCGCGAACATTTGCTGTCGATATGCTCGAATCTGAGTATTTCTCGGCTCAATATTAAGCTGGGGGTGAAATACCAAATAAGGATGTAGATCGAGTCGAAAGGGGGGCTGAATGGGGGGTTGAAATCCAAGGGCATCGGAGCAAATACAGGAAATTAGTCGGATAGTGTCGTCTTCATTGTTAATTAAATAAGTCGTTGTTCCTACTATCAGATTATTGCGCTCAAACGCCTGGCTCTTATCGGCCATGGCTTGGGTTTTAAATTGCAGCAAAATGACATTCGTAGGAGTTCCGTCCTGAGATGGAACTTGCATAACATAAGCGAGCACATCCAGAAAATGCCCTGAAGTTCGAGGCACTGGTTCATATATCCATTTCACAATCGTCTTGGTGGCCAAAACAAACGCTTCTAGTTCCTCAGGTGTGATTGACTCACAACCCAATACCCAGAGTTTTCCTAAAGCTGGGAGTCTTTGTTTTTGAATAAATTCACCGAAGACCTTCCAAGGCAAGGAATATTCCGGAGACAGCACTAAATCAAGTTCATGGTCAATAGCTAAGGAGAGGTACGAAGTCAGTTTAGCATGTGACTCCACATAATTTTCATGGCCTATAAAAGTTTTGCTAACCGCAATGCGCCCTCCTGGCTGGAGAGCAAGAATGTCGTATGTTTGCGAATCAGGCTCAAGTGCACGAAATGTTGGGCCTTTTAGGCCGTGCTTCTTCAGAACGTTTGTAAGCAGCTCGAATTTCATTTGGCATCAATCGACGCGATCAAAAAATGGTAACGGCCGCCGAAGGCAGTGCAAGGTAAGTAACATTTACATCGTTAATCAATTGCAGGCCAAATGGTTCAGTCAGAATCAAGTTTTTGGTTGTATCTGCCACTTATACGCCCATATAATGATCTTTATGCTCGAAAGGGATTTTACTTCTATTTCCATTTGTGGCGAAGTTGTTGCAGGGCTACCCGCCAGAAGCGAAGAAATCGAACCTGAATGTATCGCGGTCGATCTCTCGACCATTGGTATCAGTCCCACCGCTCGGATGTTCGCCCTACGAGTACGGGGCAATTCCATGATTGGAGCGCATATTCTAGATGGAGATACAGTTGTTCTCGAATTAAAGCCCGCCCATGACGGTGCGGTTGTAGCCGCGCTGGTTGATGGTGAGTCGACTTTGAAGCGGTACTTCATGAGGCGCGGAATACCTTTCTTGCGGGCGGAACATCCGAAATACCCTGACATCATTCCCGCGCGGGAATTAGTCATTCAAGGGGTCGTTGTGGCCGTTTTCCGCAAGACATGAGGATGTGCCGTGATTATTCACCTCGATGCCGACGCTTTCTACGCTTCATGCGAGCAGGCTGCAGATATACGACTTCGCGGTAAAGCTGTTGCTGTCGGTGGCATTAAACGGGGAATCATCGCCTCGGCCAGTTACGAGGCCCGCAAGCTGGGTGTTTACACCCCAATGCCAACGGCGCAGGCGAAGCGCATTTGCCCAAAACTGATCGTTATCCCTGGAGACTTTTCCAAGTATGAGCATTTTTCCAAAATGATGTTCAGCTATGCGTACGATTTCACTCCCGAGGTGGAGATTGGCAGCATTGACGAAGGCTACTTCGATCTCCGATCCCAGACGAAGAAACCGACGCGGGAAATCGCCGACACGATCCGAACTGCGGTAGCGCAGTCATTGAGGCTCTCGGCCTCCTTTGGCATTGGCAGTAACAAATTGGTTAGCCAAGTCGCGTCCAAGCTCAAAAAGCCCGGGTGCTTCATCGAAGTGCCAGACGGCACGGAAGGAAAGTTTCTCGCGCCGCTACCGAATCGCTGGTTGCCGAGCATTGGCCCAAAAGCAGGTAAAACACTGGATGCGGCCGGGCTGAAGTGGGTTGAGCAAATCGCCCTGACCTCGCCAGAACTCCTCTCCTATTTCGTCGGGGGCTATGCTCCCCAACTCTGGAAATTTGCTCAAGGAATTGATGATCGCCCCATTGTTCCGGATTCGCCTGACGCCCAAAGCTACGGTACGCAGGAAACCTTCGGGGAGGACGTGACTGATGAAGCTTTTGTCCTGGCCACGTTACACGGCATGGCCGATCGGCTCATGACCAAGGTACGTGCCGACGATAAGACCATCCGCACGGTAACGGTTAAACTTAGATACAATGATTTCGGCGAATCAATGCGCAGTCGAAGTTTGGAAGAGCCGACCGACATTGAGACCGATATTTATTCAATCATCGCAGGTCTTGTCACCAAGGCTTGGGAGCGACGAGTGAGCCTGCGACTGGTCTCCTTAAAGCTGAGTAACATTTACAGCGGTGTCTTCCGGCAAGAATTGGCTCTAACGACAGCCACCAACACCTATCAGCAAAAAAAGGGACTAGCGGAAGCAGTTGATGAACTTCGGGCACGTTATGGCACCAATGCGGTCATGCGCGGGCCTGAACTTTGGCTGAAAAGGAGGGAAGGCAAACCGCGAAACGATTTGGACCGCGCCGCTGACCGTCGCACTACTACATCGGTGGCAGCAGTTCGCAAACCCGCCCCTGTTTTCCATCCACTGAATTGTAAGAGCTATTACTCGTTTGGTGACTCGCTCTTGTCGCCCGAGGAGATCGTCCGGCTGGCAGTTGAGACTGGCGCCAAGGCGGTGGCAATAACAGATCCCAACCTGCATGGAGCAATTCCCTTTTACCAGGCTGCGGTCGCTGCAGGAATCAAATCGATTCTCGGGGCTGAATTAGTCGTGAGCGGTGTCCAGCATTTGGCCTATGTCGAAAATGCCGACGGCTACCGCAACCTGTGCTTTCTGCTCTCGCAACCCAAACTCACCGCAACTGTACTATCCGAATATCGTGCCGGATTGCGGCTGTTGCCTAACACCACTTTTCCAGCCATTCGGTATCGAATTCCTAAGGAGAAGCTGGGCTATCAAATCGTACAGAGCATCCGCACAAGAACTCTCCTGGCCGAGCCGCATCCAGAAAAGCGTGGTGGTTCCTTTCATTTCCCGATCAAAAGCGAATGGCCGACAGACACCAGAGCCATGGAACAGTTAATCGAAGCCTGCGATTTCCGTTTCGAGATCGGTAAGCTGCGTTTTCCCGCATATCGACCAGACGATGGCAGTACACCGCACCAGATGCTTCGCAGGCTTGCCACGGAAGGCCTGCAGCGTCGGTATGGACAACGCCAAGACAAGCATGCTCGTCAATTAGAGGAGGAGTTGACCATCATCGCCGAGGTTGGTTATGAGGAGTATTTCCTGACCGTCTGGGATCTGCTCCAGGAATGTAAGCGGGCACGCATCGAATGGATCACTAGAGGAAGCGCAGCGGATTCGCTCGTCTGCTATTGTCTGGGAATCAGCGGCGTTTGCCCGGTCCGATTCGATCTCTACTTTCGGCGTTTTCTTAATCGCGACCGGATGGCCCTTAACAAGCTTCCGGACATTGACCTCGATTTTCCTCACGATCGGAAAGACGACGTCGTTGATCTGATCTTTCGTCGTTTCGGAACCACATACGCCTCAGTGGTGGGTGGTTTTTCAACTTTTCAGGCCCGATCTGCTTTGGCAGAAATCGGCAAGGTATTAGGACTTTCGGATTTTCAGGTCCGTCGTTTGACGGAACAAATACCAAACGTTAACGCCAGCTATATAGCCCAGGCCGTCGCTGACTGCGTGGAAAGCCAAGGCGATGATTTTGCTCAAGAGCCTGTAAAGACGGCGGTGACTCTGGCCGCAATGCTGGATGGCTTCCCCCGGTATCCGAAGATGCACCCGTGCGGGATGGTTCTTTCATGTGACGCTATCCGTGAGCACAGTCCTACCTTCACAAGCGCGAAAGGTTACCCGACCACCCATTTCGACATGGATAGTGTTGAAGCGGTCGGCTTGGTCAAACTCGACATTCTCGCCCAAGGCGGCCTGGCTGTTATGCGCGACACCAAGGCAATGTTGGCCGAGCGAGGCATCGCAGTTGATCTGGAAACCTTGGAGCCTTGGGAAGATCCCGCGGTCTGGGACATGATTGCCACGGGCAACGCTAGGGGCGTTCATCACATTGAATCGCCAGCCATGATTACGCTGGAAAAGATGTGCAACGTCCAGGACATCGACGTGCTGATTGCGATTGTTTCAGTAATTCGGCCAGGGGCGGCGAATATGAACCGCAAGAGTGACTTTGCTCTGCGTGCCCAAGGGCTTCAGGAAATTGATTACACTCACCCCTCACTCGAGAAGGTGTTGAAGTCGACTTTTGGTGTTGTGGCCTATGAGGAGCATATCCTTCAAATCTGCGAAGCGTTTGCCGACATGCCAGCAGGTAGGGCGGACATGCTGCGTCGTGCGCTTGTGAAGGAAAAGGTGACCGAGATCGAAAAGATGCGTCTCGAGTTTTGGAAATACGCTGTTCGTAAAGAGCGCACACAACTGGAAATCGAGGCGGTTTGGGGATTGCTGTACGGATTCCACGGATATGCCTTTTGCAGGGCACATAGTACCGCTTATGGAGTGGAGGCATACCAAGCGGCCTGGTTGAAACGCTATCATCCTGCGGAATTTCTCAGCGCGGTGCTCACCAATGAAAAGGGCTTCTACCATCCGCTCGCTTACACCTTGGAAGTGCGTCGGTTGGGGGTCGGCTTTCTTTCCCCGGATGTGAATGCCTCACGCCGCTACTTCTATCCCGAATACCGAGACGGCCAGGCGTTCCTCCGCGTGCCCCTTTGGAAGGTAAAAGAACTCGCAGATGACACAGAGGAACGCATCGAAAAGGAGCTACAAAGGTGTCCCTTCGTGTCCCTGGCCGATTTTTATCAGCGGGTGGTTCCGACCAAAGTCGAGGGACAAAATCTCATTAGGGCAGGCGCGTTCGATAGTTTCGGCCTGCCCCGTACCACTCAATTTTGGCATCTGCAACAATTGGCAGATTGGCCCCATGACGGTGGACAGGGAATGCTTTTTACTTCGGCGGATCGTCCGCTTCAAGTGCCGACAGCACCATTGACAGAACCGACGCTTCTGGATTACCTGAAAGATGAGCACGAACTATTCGGATTCACGGTGAGCGGCCATCCTCTCGATCTCTTTCCCTCGATTGCATGGGACAGATATTGCCGAATAGCCGATCTCGATAAACACTTTGGTGAGCGAGTCACAATCTGTGGCCTGACTTTCGCTGATCGTGTTGCCCACCAGGAGGACGGCCAACCCATGAAATTTGTTTCCCTCTGCGATTATACCGGGTTTGTGGAGACCGAGCTTTTCGCGGCGGTCTACAAGTTCTTTGGTATGGAGACGATCAAATCTCCTGTTATAGCGCTGGAAGGATTCGTTGAGCCGTTTGCAAATCGTAGGGGTTATACTTTGCGTGTTCTTAAGGTATCAGTTCCACTAGGCTGAAGTCTCTTTCCCTAACAGGATTCTCTCTCCGATAATAAGCAAATAAAAATCTCGGCACACGGTTTTCAACTGAATACAGCTTATGGCGCACAAATTGTCGGGGAAAGAGCATCGCCGGATTGAGCGATGGGCGAAGAAAGGTGAACTCAACCATCTCTTTTCATTTTTTGCCGATCAGAGACAAACGCTCAATGTCGACAAACCTCTGTTGATTGGAAGTCAAGGAGAGGAAGATGTGTTCGTTCAAGGATTCGTACCTATCCGCAAGATACTTCAAAAGTTTCACTACTTAGACTCTACTTATAATCGTAATACAACATTTCGACGAGTTTATGGAACCCAAAAGAGGAGTGACGAAGAACGCTCGAGACTTGCTCCATCTATCGAGGGAGCAATTCATCGACATTTCATTACATCGTTTCCTCGTCTATGTTTCCTAGAAAAGGTAACTCCGTGTTCAGGACGAATTATCCATGCGCACGCGATACAAGAAGCTCAGTTACGTGTTTACGCCAAAGACGGTAAGGTATATTTCCCCAACCCTAGAGCTGAGCGAAGTGAAGGATTGACCGACTTTAAACTTTTGGGCGTGAATAGGGCGACAACCTTTACCGGATTTTGTACCGGCCACGATAATTCAATATTTAGACCAATTGAAACGGTCCCGTTCATTGGAAATCCTGAACAAGTGTTTCTCTACCATTATCGCGCTTTGTGCAAAGACTACTATGTACGTTTGGTTTCTAAGTCTTTTTTCAAGAAGATGATTACAGAATTTGAACGACTAAACCTAGCCGACCAAGTTAATTACATTCGCAATCTTGATGCGATGAACGAATTGGACTTGAGCGAAATCAATATGGGAAAGCCTTGGTTAGATGAGTCAATAAAAACTCAAAGCTATGGAGCTTTATCTGGATGCTGGATGAGAGGTAGTGGAGTTCCAGGCGTATTAGCAACTACCAATTTGTTTCCCCCTCGTGACTTACTTGGACGTCCAATACCTAATCGAAAATCCTCGAGACTTGAAAATTGGATTTCTCTAACAATAACTATTGAAAGTGGATTACCCCTTGTGTTAATCGCTGGACCTAAAACGTCTGCGCTTCTACAGCAGCTGCTCGAGTCCATTCGTGACACACCTCAAGTTCAGCTTTCAGCTGCCCTCTGTCGGTTTGCCTTAGCCTATTCAGAGCACTTCGTTATCATTCCAAAGTGGTGGGAGGGACTTGAAAAAGGAGCAAGACGCGCAGCCCGCTTAACATTTAATTCTCGATATTACTCGGACTATTTTAAGGGACCATTTGATTGGACATTCGAAAAACCGGTTTTTTTTTAGTGGTTATGGAGACATTCCCAAAAGAGCTACTCAGAAATCGAATAGCCGAGCTGGCAACAGAAGGCATCTACATCGGCACTTCCTCCTGGAAATATGAAGGTTGGCTCGGCCTGATCTATTCGCCCGAGAAGTACCTTCGCTACTTCAAGGGCAGCCCGCCGAAGCTACAAAAGGAACGCTTCCAGCGCACCTGCCTGGCGGAATACGCCCAGACTTTCAAAACGGTTTGCCTGGATGCTGGCTTTTACCAGTTCCCAACAGCGAAACTCTTGGACGGTTATTTCTCGCAGGTTCCATCCGACTTTCGAATGTCGATCAAAGTGACGGAAGACATCACGGTGAAGAAGTTTCCTAACTTGCCGAGGTATGGAAAGCGTGCCGGCCAACTCAATGAGCACTTTCTCGATGTTGATTTGTTCGTCGCGAGTTTTCTCACCCCATTGGTTCCTTACCGCGAGCAGATTGGAACCCTATTCTTTGAGTTTTCGCAATTCCGGGCAGACGATTGGGAACGAGGAAGGCAATTCGTGGCCTACCTGGATGATTTTCTGCATAAGCTTCCCAAGGGATGGGATTATTCGGTTGAGATCAGGAATGAGAGTTTTCTCCATCCCCGGTATTTTGAAGCCTTAAGCCTGAATCGAGTCGCGCATACGCTCAACAGTTGGACGCAAATGCCTCCGGTTGACGAGCAAATGGCAATCGTCGGAATCGAAACGGCAGACTTTTGCTCGGCCCGATTCCTACTTAAGCCTGGCAGAAGCTACAACCAAGCGGTGGAAGCTTTCTCCCCTTACACAGAAATCAAAGAACCCAACAGAGAGGCACGGCTTTCTCTGTCGAAGCTACTGAGCCGGTCGGCCTTGGGGAAGGCACGCCGAAGGTACATTTACGTGAACAACCGCTTGGAGGGTTGCGCTCCCTGGACCATCGTTGCCGCGCTTGAAGTGGCCTTGGCCGAGGACAGTGTACCGAAGCAGGGATGACAATGGCAAACGACAGCCTCGAGCCCGTCATTCCCTCGAAACGCGGAGAGACACTTAAACACGCGAGCCTGAAATCATTGGCAATGGCATGGGCGCGCGAGCAGGGAATGTGCATTGCAGCCCCCGAAGTCTCCTTTCCTCATCGAAAATTTCGAGTGGACGTCGCCACGGGCACTCCGACGCGTAAGGTTCCTTCGCGCGTCCCCGTTGTCAGCATTAAATCTGTCCTTAAAGTTGCCGCCGTCTTTGAATGCAAACAGGTACGCGGCGACCTGATCCGTGACAATAAGCGCCGGCAAATGCTTTCACAAAAGCTAAGGGCGCTCGAAGAACGTAAGGGCAAGTTGGAAACTCTACTCCAGGTACATCTTCCTCACCTAGCTAAGGGGGAAACACTGTTCCCTGAATTCGACAATTACCGTTTGCCTGAGTATCGGCATGAAGGTTACCGGAAGCTCGTGAAGAACATTATCATGACAAAGCGAGGCATATTGCACGGAACCAAATTTGATCGCCTCTTTTCCTATCACATTGCGAACTTGCACTATCTTGTCGTTGAAGAGGAGGTTATACGAGTTCACGAAGTCCCCACTGGCTGGGGCTTATTGATTCGCTTGGGCGAGCGTCTTCAGTTAGTGTGCAAGCCAGAGTGGCAGGAAATTGGTGTCGAAAACCAAATTATCTTTTTGCAGCGGATCGCAGCCTGCAAAGGCCTGAATGTCTGAATACAGGCGATGGTCCACCTATCTCAGTGGCCCCAACAGATCGTCCCAACTACATCTGAAAATAGTCCCCAGCTTTCCAACCATCGCAATCGTAGGGTTGACCCTGCCAGCTTCAATCATCTGTAAGTGCCTTCGACTAATGCTAGCTCTGTCTGCCAACACTGCTTGAGTGAGTTTTTTCGCCATTCTTAAACGATAGACGTTTTGTCCAAACGCTTTAGGTGTCACCCGGAAACTATCGCTTTTCGGCATAGCGGTTAGGCGCAGTGCGCTGCGCTTTCTCCTTGTCTCCCAATTTCCACGGTCTATGTGTTGAGGATGGTCGCAAAATGGGTCGGACCTGAGCAAACGGTCGAATTTACAAATGAAATTCCCAAAAAACCGGTTTCCGAAATTACTCCCGCTCCGTACTGGTATAATATGAAACTTCTTTGCTTCGCCGTATTTTTTTTCGGAACTGCTGTGGCTGCTGTTCAGGGAGAACCTCCCAAAAGTGGCCAGGACTTGGGCACCATTACCACCACCGACGGCAAAACGTATACCGCAGCTAAATTGGCAGTGATTGAGCCAGATGGCATTTCAATACTCTATGCAGACGGAGGCGCTAAGATTGCTTTCACTTCGCTATCGCCCGAGATACAGAAAGAATTCGGCTATGATCCCGAAAAAGGGGCCTTCTTCGCGCGGGAGCAACAGTATCTGGCTCAAATAGCCAAGCTTCAGGAAGAGAATGCCGGGTTACGGAAGAGGCTCAATATTGCCGCTTCTACCCATGATACGACTGCCACGTCACCCAACCAGAAACAGCAGCCAAGCATTGCGGGGTTTCACGTATTTTTCTATGAACTCAAGAGTCAAAGTAAGGGTTATGAAAAGCTGCAGGGTAGTGGACCTCAACGGCTTCAAGGAGGCAGTTTCGCGGGCATGACGGAGGCGGAAGCTGAGTTGGCCGCACAGTCTCGATGGGCCCCGATGCCCTACGAAGACAAAATGGTTTATGAGCAAAAAGCGGCCATGTATGGAGATCCAATCGCTAAGCAGGACGAACTGGATCGAATATCTGCTGCTCATCCTCATGTGACAGGTGCCACGGTCCAAGGTTCTGATGGAACAAGCTACAATGTTCAATACCACTAGGCGCAGCTAACCAGGATGAATATCGAACACATTATTTTCGTTCTTGGATTATCCGCCTTTCCACTCCTTCAATGTTACAAGGAGTTCTTGATCGGCCCCATGGGTATCGTTTGGGCAACGATCACTTTAACGCTTCTTCTGGTCGCCCTAGTCCCAATTATCGCTGGTTCGGAAGGGGTTCCATGGGAAGCGTGGGTTTATTTAGTATGCCTAGTTATTTCCGCTGTTCGAGCCTTTATAATGAAAGACGACTCGGCGCCTTCCGTGAGTTTTGAAAAAAAGCTGCTCCTTGTGGGCGGTCTTGCATTTGTGCTCACAGGGCTACTTCTGTTTTTCGCAACCCAACGCTACGTCTTCATTGAAGATCACACACTCGACCGGATAGTAACGTTCGACCGACTTACCGGCCTGCGCAAATGAATCCAAGTTCATTTAGCAGTAGCTCTGGGATCATTTAGTATGACCGTCATAGATGCGATTAGATTCATAAGGGATAATTACGAGGACATTGATCCGAGCTATACTCAGGCTGCGTCGGTGCCCGAGCTATTCAAACCTGAGATAACTCCCGAAAACATATTGGAATTCCTTATGCAGCCAGAGGAAGAGGGGTTTGAAGAATATACAAATTGCGAATGGGTGGAGATGGTTGAAAAGCAGTCCGATCCTGTTGAGGCAGCCTGGTTAATCATCGAGTGGCTCTGGACGCGAAAGTGGGCTCGATTTGACGGAAGACAGAGCCGGGAATATTTAGCCTCAAAACCCGATTATGAAGAATATGAATGCCCCCCAGCACGCAAGTTTGAACGTTAGCTACGGTTTAGCCGGGAACTCTAATCTATGAATATTTCTATTACAGAAATGCCTTCGCTTAGATCGTCAAAAAAGCGGGATCCCCTGCCACGGGGGTCGAGAGTCATTATCCTATCAAAATTCTCGCGATTCCGGTTTCCGGCCTCTCTTCTCAACCGTATTGTCTAGTATGAGATTCGAGGATTTTCCCGAGGGGACTCAATTTTTCGTCACTGGATTTGACGTGCCCATCGCATTGTATCCTGACGGCAAGGCATACATTTGCTCAGAAGGGAATCCTACCGAACTGAGTGATTCGGCTGCGGAGATAGATAGGTTTAAAAGTGAGGAAGGACTCCATTCCGTTGCTTTCGCCGAGTTCGACAACGTAATTGCCGAATCGATTGCGTTCAAGGTGAGACTAGCAGCAGATGCCTATCCCATCTCTGACGAGGACCGTGCGGAACTGGAAGCATTTAATGCTAAATGGGGTTGTTTTGGCCTCGGTATTCCCACTCATCCAGATTCTGTTAAATATTGGCTCGCTAAAGCTCGGGCGGGAGGAGTTCCCACAGATGTATATGATGTTGGCAAATCCGATGATGACGATTGAAAACGGGAATCACCCCCCCCCGGGATCAACTTCGGCCGATTCTCTGCAACTCCAGTTTCCGAACCCCCTCCTCGACAGTATGTTCTTAACGTATGAATGCTGAGAACTTCCCGGACGGAACCAAGTTTTTCCTTTCTGATGACTTGGCGCCAATCGCTCTGATGCCAGACGGAAAAGCAACTTTCGGGTATGGACATTTCACGCGAGAGTATAGCCACAAACTTTTAGTGTTCATGCTCGAAACTCCAAGTGATGGTTTTCGACCTGTTTCCTTCGACGACTTTGCGAAGACCGTTGCGGAGTTGATTATAGCGGAAAGACTGCCGAAACTTAACGCCTTGGACGTCCCGGTCAGTGAAATTCGAGTTACAAGAACCCTGAATCGAGTGGAAGAACTCATGAAAATCAAATCAGCGGCCTTCGAGGAGCGCGCACAAAAGCTACTTGAAGAGATGAGAGCGAAATCGAAAGCCGAAATCGCCAGTATGTCTGAGGCAGAAAAATTCGATGAGATTTACAACATGTTCCGAAACGATGACTGAGGGCAATATATTCATCATTTCGTTTCTTGGTCCTTTTTGTTCGCGATCAACCTCAGCCGGCGGTGAGCGGTTCCGATGGATACACTTAATTCACGAGCCAAAGCACGGCAGCTAGGCGATCGACCAGTTTGATCCTGGATACGCCGGCAAGCGACCACAGCGCCCTTTAAAGCTTCCGACGACAACTTAGGGCGTCCGAGCCGGACTCCTGCGTTCTTGAGCGCCTGCAGCTTCAATTTCGTCCGTTCTGAGATGAGAGCCCGTTCAAAATCGGCGAATGCCATTAACAGATGCATTTGGAGCCTTCCGGTCGGATTATTGGTTCGCGTGTCGATTCCCTGGCCAGGAATAAACAACCCGATGCCATGGGATTCAAATTCGCCGATCATTTGCGCCAGGTGAGGCAACGACCGACCCAGGCGATCCAGTTTATGGCAGATGATCAAATCGATCTTCTTGCGGCGCACTAGGGCCATAAGTTGATCCAGCCCCTTCCGAGAGAACGTGCCCCCGGATATGGTATCTGCGATCTCTGCGACAATATCCCAGCCATACCGTCGACAGTCTTCGCGGAGCGATTCAATTTGCTGCTCCACGGTTTGCTCGTCTGTGGATACACGGGCATAAATGACGACCTTCACTTTTAGACAATACGGATGGGCCCGCAAACCGGAAACCAGTCGTCACAGAAAATGTCCGTTTTATGAGACGGTCGTTTTGAGCAGGACGTCAGAGGAGACGAAATCATCCCCTTTATTTGAACAGGTGGCTTCTAACCCTCGTGGATCATCGACACTTACGAATTGCTTCGCGTGCGCGCCCGCACACGCGCGACCATCGGTTTATATTGGGTAAAATTCGAGAAAAAGCACCGCCGTATTTCACTCCTTTCAACTGCAATTGCTTCGCTTACAGTGAGTTGCAACATGATTCGCCGCTTATTATCTATGGACTTAATGACATCTCTGGAATTTATACACGCGAAAATGTAGAATTGTTCACATCGCATCTCATTGCAGGAAAGCATTTACTGCTCTTCCCGCCATGCGCAAACTCGTTCAATTTGGCCCCCACGGACGTTTATGTCCTCCAGTTTTGGATCTTCCAGATAGCCAGGCGTTTCTGGCATCAAACTCGTCGATGGTCATTCCTCGAAGCGCAAGATAGGCCGCGATTGGCCTATTGGCTGATCGTCGATCCTTGGGATCGGGAGGGGTCCAGCCATCGGGAACAGTCCCGTGTTTCAGGTGCCAATCTAAACGTCGTTGACGCTTGGCCAGCACCTTTTCCCAAATGCGAGGCCACTGCGCCTTCACTAAATTCCATTCCAATGGATCGAGGTGGCAATGAACACATGCTGCAGTTTCGTCCTCTGCTTGTAGGTTGGTCTCGAGGTTGATCCGATAAACTAAGTACCAGCAAACAAGCCTGTGGTGCCTATTAGGGCCATCAGTGCGTTTTTTGTTCATGCTCGCTCCATTGGCCAAACGTATGTCGCGGCTTTTGAATTAGGAATGTGAGGTTGGGATAAGTGAATGACGCCAAGCCCAGTAAGTTTTTGGCGTATCTTGCTGGCACCTGGGTAAGTGATCCCGAGTCGCTTTCCCAAGTTTTCGACTGCAATGGGAAAATCGGGTTTGTTATCACTATTTGCACCATGGGCAAAACTTCGGATAATTCTAAACGCGTCTCGTTCGTTTTCTGTGGCAAGCGCATCGTATGAGGCCTTTATGTTGGGCGGGAGCTCCCGTATGAAGAGGTCTACCATCCCTTTCCAGAGGTTCTCAAATTCGTGCAAGTGGTCATCTCTGTTTGCCTCAGTCGATACAAGCTTGGTGTCATACTGGTGCGCAACAAGTATGCGGGCCGTTTGTTGACCTACATACCAGAACGCTTTGCCAATTAGGTTCTTTAGCTTTTGATGTCGGGTCGCTGGGGCCTGAATCATGTATTCTGAGGATTCCTCACGGAGTATAGAGAACACTTGTTCTATCTTATCGTGCAACTGTTGATGTAACTCATTTGGCAACAACGACGCTCTGCGGCGCCTTCTCGAAGCCTTAGCGTTAACCTGCGGTACGGTTGACTCAAGCAGAGGATCAAGGTTATCGAAGAAAATTCTCGAGGGAGTGCCGGTTTTTGGGTTCCAAGATCCGGGAGCGCGTAACGCGTGTCCATACTGTCTGGCAATGGTATCCGCTGGAAAAATTTCGCATTTACCTTCGCCTATCTCAGCGCCAATTCTGAAGGCTATTTGTTTGAGAAATGCAATCCACTGTTGAACCGGACGAAAATGTATGCAGACGGCCCAACAATGATAACCGCGACCTGAATACTCCCAGATTACGGACATGCCAGGTTCGTTCACGAGTAACCTGAAGGCGTCTCTTGACCATAGGTACGCTCTGTCCGCAGACGCACCGTCGTGGCAGTCGAAGTCCAAGCCGCCCCAACGCGACTTTCCAGCATCATTATTGGCGTAGAAGGCAACTGTAAATGGACTTTTGGCTGTGCCGAATGCTGTGCTGATTGACCAGGAAATAGCATCCTCAATTGATTTTGTTTTCGCCCGACGATAGATGATATTCCCTTCTTCGTTACGAAATCCCATTACGTAGTAAGCGTTGTCATTGCTGAGATGCTGATACACCTGCTGCGCTTTTCTCTTGGACCAGATGTCTTTGATCAAATCTCCGTCCACGACGAATACACTGTTCTGCTTCAGATTTGATGGAGGCCCAGTGCATGGAATGTCAGAAATTTCCTGCTCATGGTCGTCTTGATGAGACGAAAAGTCTGCGAGCGCAATGCTTTTATTCAGGTTCACAGCGAGTCCCTTGGTTCAGTTTTACCTCTCTTATGTTCCTTCCTGGTAGCTGAGTAGGTACTCCCGAAGGCTGGCCAAATGGATAAGCCTCCGTCCTCGAATCGCTCCTGGTTTACGAAGATTAATTGTCCGAATCTTGCCTTGGCCAATTAACGAATAGAGGCTCGTCCGTCCGATACCCGAAAATCGGGTTGCATTTTGTACGTCAATAAATTCTGGCTCACATTGGGTGACACTCCCCAACTGAACCCCAGAGATCGTCAGTGATTTCATGCGGTAAATGATACCGCGTTTTCTTGGGTGAAATTGTCGGCAAAAAGAAGATTCTTCCCGACAATAAGCTAAGAGGTAATTTCGACCTCAAATCAACCGACAGCTCCCTTTGAATTAAGGCGAGTCACGATAGTTGGATCTCGAGGAGGCACATTAGCAAGAGCAAATCGAGCGATTGCGAACTTTGCTCTGTCCGCAGCATGTATGAGCGATGAGTCTCGCCGATATTCATCAATCCCTTTTTCCTGAAGAAAAATTTGTGCTTTTGGTTGACTTACTACTCTGAGGAGGCGGTAAACACCTAATGCGCGAAGAGTGGCTTTCGCTGAGTTAGTTCCCCTAGTTTCAATGATTTTCACGGGATGGAGTTTCCTCTGAGACTTGAGCCAACTTGAGAACTGACGTTCGAGGAGTGCCGTTGGTTGGGAAAGATCGATTTGCAGATAGCTATGTAAGAGAGGGCGGCCGTATTTAACTCTTAATTCGGCCCTTTGCTGTAAGGACGGTTCTACGCCAGCTAGGACGTCGAGATCTGCAAAAAGTGAAGTGTAGTCCGATACAGGACTCTTTTGACGTCGGTGTTTCTGGGCTGACCATGGCTTTGTGGGCCAATCCGGATAACTTTTAAGCTCTAAAAGATGCGAGAAAAACAAGATTAGATTGAGCACACTATCCGGTCTGTGTTGATCGACCTGTCGATAGTTGTAGACCATTGTTCTCCATAAAGAGACCTCGCGTGACATTTCGTACTCCAAGCATTCTTGGCAATCCTCGTTTTCAACACTTTCAAAGCACCACTCGTCTTGAGTTAACGCTCGAACAGACAGGTAATCCGGAGGTCGGAGTTTTGTGAGCCTTTGGATTTCCAGGCCACGAGCGTCATAAAACGCGTGAAGCTTGAAGGCGGCAGGAGATTTATCACGCAAAGAAAGTTCCGTGTCCTGAATTAACTTTATATGCTCGGCCTCTTGCTTAAACCAGGACTCAGGAGCCAATAAAACCGTTTTCGGTTTTGATCGTCGTTTTAGATTTTTCCTTTTCATTTGGTAGCTTCGATGGTGCGACTAACTCCGCGAAGGCCTTCTTGAAGGAGCTTTGGCGCCGAAAGTATGGATCGAACCTGCGACTGGTCGGGATCAAATTGAGGGTATGGTTTCGATGGATTTCCGGAGATTCTCGATCTCATGGTGGGTGTATCGGTCGTGAGCATCGCTGGTGTGACCGGCGAGCTTCATGCGCAATTCGCGTGAGACGTTTTGGTTGGCGAGCAGGCTGACAAAAGTGTGGCGAAGGCTGTGGAAGCTGTGGGCGAAGAACCGTCGCCCCTTTCCGGCCTTCTTTTCGCCCTTCTCATCTTCGGCCACTCCAGTCGCCACCATGACTTTGCGAAAGTGCAGAGATAGGCCACCTACACCGCTGACCTTCTTTTGCTTGAGGGTAGGGAAGATAGGGGCCTTGGGCGTTTTCAATCCGGGCAGATCCTGAAGGTATTTTTCCAGCGAAGGGTGGAGGGGGACTTCGTGAGCTTTCTTTTGCTTGGATCGTTGAACCTTCTGAGGATGAAAGATCAGGAGACGCTTTGTGAGATCGATGTTGGCCCAGGTAAGTTGAGATGCGTCGCCGATGCGCAGGCCACAGTATGCTCCGAACAAGATCATTCCTTTCCATTCGATATTCTTCGTGGCGAGAAGAGCGGTTAGTTGCTCGAGGCTGAAGGTCTCCCGGACTTCGCTGTCGGGCGGCAGCAGCTCAACAGCCTCCGCTGGACTGCTCAGGATAAGTCCGTGCCGCCGCGCTACCGCGAAGGGTACCCGCAGTGTTTTAACGGCCATGTTCGCGCTGGCGGCACTCTTGCCTTGGCGTCGTTGGTCGTCCCGGAATCGAGTAATGTCCCGCGGCACGATACCAGAGAGTGGCCCACTTGCTCGCTTATCCAAAAACGTAAGAAACTCTTCGACGATACGTTTGTATCGGATAGCTGTACCTGGCGCACGGGTGACTGCTTTGGAACTCACCCATTCAAGCAGATAGGTAGCGGTATCTTCAAACGGAAGACTTTCCTCGGTACTACGCTGATAGATGTCGCTAATAACCTTCCGTGCTTGAACCTCAGTCAGTTGTCCTTGGCGACCGAGTCGTGAAGCGCGCTCAATTTCGACACAAACGGCTAGGGCTTTTCCTCGATTCGATTCCTTCGTGCTTTTCTTTAGCTGACTTCCGTCAGGGCCCGTAAAACAACACACCCAGTACGGACTATTGTTGCGTTTCCAAAGGCTTGCCATGTGTTCTCCTAAATTAGTTCGAGTCTCTTCAAAGTGAGAATAATAGTGAGAATGTCCGCCGTTGTCCATGACGTTCACCTACGTTCATTATGAATAACTTATAAATCGAAAGAGGGCTCAGACCGACTCGCGAGTTCGAGTCTCGTCACCCGCTCCCCTTCCCGAAGGGGCTTACCTCTCATAACTGGGAGGAGTTGTGCCACCAAGAGATCATCTGGTGCCAATTATTGCCAGATTCTTGGCAGCAGGTTGGCACCAAAGACGGCCAAAGTCGAGCGGTTTTGACCTTTCTCTAGCCACAGTTGCACCGCTATTCCTTGGCGCAACCAAGCTCGAAAGTGATCATTCTTGCGGCCATGCCACGAGGCGACTTGTAGGACTTCCGGGGCGAAGGACTTGCCGCCGAACGAGGTGAGCGGCGGGATTTCTCCCCGAGCAAAGCACTTCCTCCGATGTCCAATACCGTGTCAGTATCCAAGTAGTGATAGCTTTGGGGTGGTCGGAACCCTTCTCGTTTCTTCCTGAGTGTGTGAAGGCAGACTGGAACGGCGAGTTGCCATGCATAAGCAATTTCAATTGCGAACGCAGTATCGCTACCGGAGTAATACCCGTCGAATTCCCTTTTGGTAAGACCCGTTTTATTGCCATACCGGCGCCATATGGCGCTCGGAGTGGACGCAACTACCTTCTCCGCCTGAAAGGCTCCCAGCAGTGCTTTGGTGTCTCCCGACGCGTAGACAATAACGAGCCCTCCTTCTTCAATTCGCGTACGTACCCGGCGTAACTCCACGGTTTTAGTACCAGCAAAAATTTGAGCGGCGAAGCGGGGACGGATCGAAAGAAACAGCGCATTCCGGTTTGTCATGGGGCCATATCAAATCCGATTGAGTAGATGGATGCAAACTGTTCTGCCGATATTCGCCGCGGCGACATGAAAGGACCCCGCAGACCCAAAGGGTCAAGTTTGGGGACATTTACCGGGGTAGTGAAGCGTTCAGTCATCGAAAACCGCAGAGCCATGAGATCACGGCTTGGTTTACCTTTAACTGCGTTAAGGACATCGCGCCGAGTGTAAACCCCCAAGCGTCGATAACGGCGATATATCTCTTCGGCGTCTCCGATCTCAATGCTGTCAAGACGAGAGCAAGCCTTGATACTCTTTGACCCCCTTTTCGCGTGCCCTTGGCTTACATACCATAAAATGCGGGCGGGGGCGCTAAGGTGCGATTGCTTGGGAGAACGGTAGTACACTCCTTCCACACCTAAGTGCAGTTCCTCCCGAAGGCCGAAAAGCAATTCCGAACCTAGTTGCTCGTCGAAAAAATGCTGTGCCCACTCAGCGCGAATCGGGATAATAAATACGGGCAAAGAGTCCGTAAGCAGTTTGGCGGGCCAGAAAAAAGATTCGAGTACCGCAGTTCTCTCGGCACCCCCGTTTGCTTTGGCGGCATCGACCGCCTGCCGGGCACTTTCCACTATCTGTTTACCCAAACCAAGCGTCGCCGCCGCACCAACTAAAGCATGTAGCGATTCGAAATCGCCCAAGGTACGCTTGGTGATTTTCACCCATTTCTCGTTTTCCAAACTGAAAGCGAACTCTCTCAATGCTGCACGCGTCGGATCGTCGACCGCTACGTCGGGTATGGAAACAAGCAGCCGCTTGTCTTTATTTGCAAGGTCGAGGGCTGACCGAAGAAAGCTACGGAGCAAGGTTCCCGAAAGCGGATGGCGAGTAGTTCGCAACAAGGGTACGGCCAGCACCCCGGGCGATTCCTGGTCGAGGACCGTGAGTAGAACCGGTTTACCGTCGCTATCGGCGAGGAGATTTGTTTGGGCGCTACGCGGTCGCCCAACCCAGTGAAGCACTTCTCGTCGGAACTCGTTTTGTTTTTCCGTTGTGCATCTTACGAACGCCTTAACTGTGTCGTCCAAGTGCTCCGCTGTCAGCGCGCAAGTCCTTAATCGGGACCCATGAACGCGAGCGGGGCGGTATTCCTCCTCCCGCTCCAACATGTCTAACCGCCGGATGAGTTCTCCCGGTGCCAAGACGTGTATGCCATAGGTATCGTAGAGAGAGTCGCAGCGACTTATCAGTGTCTCGTCTCGGGTCGCGAAAAACAAAGCTCCGCCGGCGATCGCATAGGCAATCTGCCGGAGATCCGCGCTGTCTCGAAGATTGCTTTTGTTGGGGAACAAGGGCTTCAGTTCCTGGCAAATCCGCTGGAAAATCTTATCGTCAGTAGCGAGAGTCGGGTATCGAGTTGCGTGCGCGCGGCTCTCGGCGTGAGTTTTCTTGTCTGTCGCGCGTTCGATTTCGTTGTGTGTTTCTTTCGTGACGTGAAGCTCGATAGCACCCTGTACCCAGTCGGCGAGCAAGGCCTGTGATTCTTCCCCCTTACGCCCCTCGCTCCCTTTGAGATCGAAAAAAACATTTGCGTCGATGACAACGCAGCTACGTCGATCTTCCGTAGGTTTATTGCTGAGCAGATCGGGGTGACCGTGATCGAACCACCAAAAGGTCAACTCGTGGCCATCACGTCCTCGGCCTGGCTTTCTGCCCATGGCCGCAAAACCCATTCTCGGCCACAGCAGTTTGGCGTAATTGTCCTGGCGGCAACGCAGGCCGACGCCCGTTAAGTGCTTGGTGATTATCTTAAGCGCGTCAACGAGACGCTGCGCGATGCCACCGGCACGGTGCGCGGGATCGACGCATAAGTGCACGATTGACGCCCGTTGTCTTGAAATCCGGTACAGGAGATACCCGAGAACATCGCCGCAGGGGCTCCATGCCACTAATATCTGTCGCTTTTGGGCATATTCTTCAAATGCCCCCACCGGGAAGGGTCCGAGCGTTTTAGAGTTTGCTCCGTGCAGGGCCATGACCGGCGCTAGATCGGTCGAGGGCCAAGGCAACGCGGTAACCGAGCACTGCGGTTTAGCCTCCGGTGTCACCATGGTCGTGAACCCTATATCTAAGCGTCGGGAGGCTCCAGATAAAACCTGCCGTCCACTTAGGCAAATTACGCGTTCCCTAGTGCTGGTTTCTAGCTGGTAATTATTATGAACGCTGGAATAATCGCATACTCTGGAGAGAAGCTTTCGGTTATGAAATGCATTTTCTGCAAGTGCCCCTCCGATGCCAGTCAATCGAAGGAACATATAATCCCTGAGTCGCTGGGGAATAAAGAACACATCCTTGCGCCGGGTTGGGTTTGCGACGCATGTAACAATTATCTAGCCAGAAAGGTCGAGGCTCCGTTTTTGGAGTCTTCGTATGGGCAAAATTCCCGTTTCGAGATGGGAATTCAAAACAAGAGAGACCTCTATACCCCCGGTGTGGGCCTGCACCCTGCAAGCCGCTCCAAAATACATCTTCGTCGAGAAGACGATAGTAGTTTCAGCGTTTCGGCAGCCCCGGGAGAAGATGAAGCCCGATTTATTGAGACCCTGCGCACTCAGAAGTCGGGAAGCCTCTACCTTCCTGCTGCCGAGCTTCCTCCAACTGGCTACGAAACATCCCGTTTTATCGCAAAGATCGGATTGGAAATTCTTGCGCAAAGAGGCATGGATGATCCGAAATGGAATGAAGAAATCGTTAACAAGGTCGAACTCGACGATATACGCACTTATGTTCGTCAAGGTCGCCCGGGCGTCGTCTGGCCCGTCGTCATTCGTCGGATTTATCCGGCTGATTTTGCTTTTTCAGACAACCTCTATCCACGATTCCAGATGCTGCATGAATGGAACCTTCTTTGGATTGAAGACCCGGTTAAGCCGATAGTGGGAGTGCGGGGCGAATTTTATGCTGTGATTGCGATTTTCGGGGTTGAGTACGTGATAAATCTGGGCGGCCCGGACCTTTATGGATATGAGAGATGGCGCAAAAAGAATGGAGACCGCAGCTTCCTCTATCGATAGATCTCTCATTGGAAGTAGTGCTCCCCCCGCCGCGACCAAGCGGCCCACTGCCGCATCCTCGCGGCCCCCCCACCGAGCGACCAATACTTGCCGTGGGCGCATTCGTCGCGCCGAGCACCTGACCGCGCCAGATCGCTCCCGGTCGTGGGGCGTCATCTCCGCCGTCATTCGTTCGGCTGGCATGGCTCCCGGTGGTGTCCACTCGACCATGTCCACGCCTGCCGCGTAATGTACTGGCGTCGGTCGCCCTCATCTCCCGCCCGCTAACCTGTCACGTCAGGATGCCTCTGGCGGAACCGGCATCGTCCATGCCGGGGAAGAATGAACCCTGAGTGGCTTTTGAAGGGTTCATTTTTATCGCCCAGCAAACAGACCTCCAAAACGCCACTGAGAAAATGACGATCAATCAGTTTGAACTGACGGATGAAGTTCTGCACCATGCTGGAGGCCCATGGCAACCCAGCCCAACAATTCCGGCATCAGGGATAACCATCGCCGTGGTAACGTCGCTGATTTCCTCAAAGCCAAGGTGCAGACCGGCTCCCGGCTGTCAGTGGTCTCTGCTTATTTCACGATTTACGCCTACGAAGCACTTAAGGACAAGCTCGATCAGATTGAGCATCTCGACTTTCTCTTTGGGGAACCCCGCTTCATATCCTCCTTGGACCCAGAAAGGACTGAAAAGAAGGCGTTCATCCTTGATGGCAACGGCCTCCAATTAGCAAATCGCCTTCAACAAAAGCGCGTAGCTCGTGAATGCGCCGAATGGTTCCGTCAAAAGGTGAACATCCGTTCTGTTCGTCACGCTCAGTTGCTACACGGCAAGATGTATCACATTGCCAATGGAGCCGTGGAGGAAGCCATCCTGGGTAGTTCCAATTTCACCGTGCGTGGACTCGGCATGGGAGCCAGCAATAATAACATCGAACTCAACCTCGAAGTAGACAGCACACGGGATCGGAAAGATCTCAAGGCATGGTTTGATGAACTCTGGAATGACGCGGCTGTAGTCGAAGACGTGAAGGCAGAGGTTCTCCAATACCTCGACCAGCTTTACCAAAACCACGCACCGGAATTCATTTATTACAAGACGTTGTTCCACATTTTTGAAAACTTCCTTGCCGAGCAGGAGAAGGGCGGTCTGCTCGACCAGAATATCAAGATTGTCGATACAGAGATTTGGAAAGCCCTTTTTGAGTTCCAGCGCGACGGCGTCAAAGGCGCAATCAACAAAATCCTCAAGCACAACGGTTGCATCCTCGCGGACAGTGTAGGCTTAGGCAAAACCTTCGAGGCGCTAGCCGTCATCAAATACTTTGAGTTGAAAAATGAAAGGGTGCTTGTTCTTTGCCCGAAGAAGCTCAGTGAAAACTGGCTTATCTATCGCAACAACGACGCTCTCAACTCATTCATCAAAGATCGCTTCCGGTTTGACGTGCTTTCCCACACCGATTTGAGCCGCGAATCCGGCGTAGCCAACGGCATCAATCTCGAAACATTCAACTGGGGTAATTTTGACCTCGTGGTTATCGATGAGTCCCACAACTTCCGCAATAACACTCCAGGCAAACGAGACGAGGAGGGTAATGTCATTCGCAAAAGCCGCTACCAGCGATTGATGGATGAAATCATCAAAGGTGGCGTCAGAACCAAAGTCCTCCTGCTATCCGCCACACCTGTTAACAACGACCTCCGCGACCTCCGCAACCAGATTTATTTTCTTACAGAAGGCGAAGACGGCGCATTCAAGGATTCCATCGGCATCAGCAGCTTGAAGGAAACTTTAGCGACCGCCCAAAAAACCTTCACCCACTGGGCGAAAAAACAGTCCGGCGAAAGGAAAACCAAAGAGTTGCTCGAAAAACTTAGCTCTGCATTTTTCACTTTGCTGGACGAGCTGACCATAGCCCGCTCAAGAAAACACATTCTCCGGTACTACAAGAGCAGCATTGCCGCCATGGGGGGATTCCCTGAGCGCCTGAAACCCGACTCCATTTACGCGGAAATCGACCTTCAAAATCGCTTTCTTGGCTACGACAAACTGAATGACGAAATAGGTGGCTATAAATTGTCGCTTTTTGCCCCATCCCGCTACCTGAGGGAAGAGGCCAAGCTATTGCCTATTTACCAGACTCACGCCCGAGACCCATTTAGCCAGGCTGACCGCGAAAAGTTCCTTGTCGGAATGATGAAGGTCAACTTTCTCAAACGCCTCGAAAGTTCCGTGGAATCGTTTGAAATTACGATGGCTCGAACAATTGGAAAGATCGAAGACCTAGAGCGAAAGATTAGGAATTACCAATCGACTCCCAATCAAAATCCCGAAGCCGAAGAACTGGAGTTGAATCTTGAACTGCCAGAAGCAGAAGGCGACGAGGACGATCCCACGGAGGTGGGCGGCAAGTTCAAATATCGCATGGAACATCTTCGCCTCGACGATTGGCTCAAAGACCTCCAGAAGGACAAGCAGCAACTTAGCTTGCTTCACTCCTCTGCCGAAGCGGTCACACCGGAACGCGATGCAAAGCTCAAAGAGTTAAAAGACCTCATCCAGCGGAAGGTGAAAAATCCGACCACCAACAAACGTGGAGAATCTAACAAGAAAGTTCTCGTCTTCACCGCGTTTGCTGACACGGCCAACTATCTGTTCGACTCGCTTTATTCCTGGGCACAAAAGGATTTGGGTATTCACATCGCACTCGTTGCAGGCAGCGGTGACAATCGCGCTACATTGGGGAAAACCGACTACAACCAGATACTCACCAACTTTTCCCCACGCTCAAAAAACCGGGACAAGATGCCAGCCATGCCGCAGAACGGCGAGATTGATCTACTCATTGCCACCGACTGTATTTCCGAAGGTCAAAACCTTCAGGACTGTGACTACCTCGTCAATTATGACATCCACTGGAACCCCGTTCGCATTATCCAACGTTTTGGCCGCATCGACCGTATCGGCAGCGTCAATCATACCGTCCAGCTAGTGAATTTCTGGCCCACCAAGGATCTGGACAAATACGTCAACCTCAAGAACCGGGTCGAAGCCCGCATGGCGCTCGTGGACATCGCCGCCACCTTCGAGGACAACATTTTAAAGAACGAGGAGATCGAAGAAATTATCCACGAGGACATGCGCTACCGCGACAAACAGCTTCTTCGACTGCGCGAGGAAGTCCTTGATCTTGAGGATTTCAGCGAGAGCTTAGCCCTGAACGAATTTACCCTTGATGACTTCCGTATCGAATTGAGCAAATACATCGAGGCCAACCGCAAATTGCTTGGAGATGCTCCTCTTGGTCTTTACGCCGTTGTGCCGCCCCACCCGGACCATCAGGTGATCGCGCCTGGCGTTGTTTTTTGTTTAATGCAAAAAGCCGAGGCGAGAAGTGGCGACACTGTTAACCCACTTCAGCCCTACTACCTTGTTTACGTTCGCGATGACGGGATGGTGCGTTTCTCATTTGCGCAACCCAAACAGGTTCTTGAAATCTATCGCCTGCTATGCAGTGATAAGCCGACTGCATACGAAAAGCTCTGCCAATTGTTTGACGCCGAGACTAATAACGGCACCGATATGGGCCTCTATAACAAACTCCTCGCTGCTGCCGTTGATTCCATTGCCAAGACTTTCCAAAAACGCGCCGCTGCTGGTTTGCAAACGGGACGAGATTTTATCCTTCCAGATTACCAGCCCAAAGCGAATGAACCGGACGACTTCGAACTCATTACATGGCTGGTAATTCATAAGCCTGCTTAACCAAAATGCCCGCCAACGCCACCAATCTTCGTTCTGAAATTGTTACTCGCCTTGGGGTGCTCGCCGAGGGCGATATTGAGGCGGGAGCTCTATCACTCTTTCAAACCCTCGGTTATCACAGCCCGCGCAGACTTGCCATTCATTCGGTGGTTGAATTACAGCGTCTACTCGATCCCAAGGGTTCATTAACCGAGCAAAACGCTTTGCTATCTCGCTGGCGCTCCATCGATTTCCTCTTTCAAATCGCTGGTCCGGAACTCGCCGCCAACGGTCAGCAGGGTTTACTGCTTGAGGATTCTACAGCCTTCGACTCCAAAGAAATTAAGTCTTACGTGTTCTTCGCTGTGGATTTGACGACACCAGCATCCGGCGAAGCGCCTACGCGAACGGAATTATCTAATATTACACGCGCGCTTAATCGGCTCGTGCCCATGCCTGTGCTTGTGCTATTCCGACATGGCACATCTGTTTCGCTTGCAATCATCAATCGTCGCAAGAACCTTCGCGATGGCACGCGCGATGTGCTTACCCGTGTTTCGCTCATTCGCGACATAGACTGTCGCCAGCCACACCGGGCACATCTGGAACTGCTTGAGCGTTTTTCGCTTCACCGGCTCCGCGAAGAAGCGGGGATAATCAGTACGTTTGCACAACTAGATGACGCCTGGCAGAAAATCCTCTCCACCCAGGAACTCAACCAGCGGTTTTACCGCGAACTCGTGGACTGGTTTAGTTGGGCCATTTCAGAAATCAAACTGGCCCGACTGCCTGATCATGTGACCGATGACCCGAAGCACCGGGCCCGTGCCACCCAGGAATTCACCGTGCGCCTGATCTGCCGCTTGCTGTTCGCGTGGTTTCTGAAGGAGATGGGTCTAATTCCGGCAGAGTTGCTGGAGCTATATGACATTGCTGACCGTCGCCGTGTACTCACTCGGGGCGAGGACGATCGCCGTTTCCTCAGTGGCACCCAATATTATCGCGGAATATTGCAGAACATATTCTTTCAAGCGCTTAACCAGCCGATGAACCAACGGCGCAAATCCGGCCCGGAAGCTAGCGCTGACCAGACTGTCGCCACAGCCGAGTTAAAAAAATTAGCCTACTTGGGCAAAAGCCATCTTCCCGAGGATTTTAATTACGATTTTTTTGACCGCATTCCTTATCTCAACGGCGGGCTATTTGACAAACTTACCGAGGATAACGCCTCTGACACTATTGAAGACGGCGCGTTTCGCATTCCGAATAAATTATTTTATGCCCGACGCGAAGATGGTTTCAGCATCACTATCGGAACAGGACGACGCCAAAGTCAGCGCACTGTCGAAGGCATCAATCGCATCTTTGACCGCTATCGCTTCACCGTTGCGGAAAACACGCCACTCGAAGAAGATGTGGCGCTTGACCCCGAACTCCTCGGCCTAGTTTTTGAAAATCTACTTGCTGAAATTGACCCTGACGACGAAGCAGCTGCTGAAAGCGCCCGGAAAGCATCCGGTTCATATTACACCCCGCGTCGTATCGTCGATTACATGGTCAATGAAGCCTTGCACTTGCATCTCCGCACCCGTTTCGAGCAAAGCAGCGCATCACGCGAAGACACTCAGCTTCTATCGCGCCTTTGTTACGAATTGCCAGATGATGTCGATTTTTCACCCATCGCCGATAAAGTAGTAGAGGCTCTCGACGCTGTGCGCGTGCTCGACCCAGCTTGCGGTTCAGGAGCTTTCCCAATGGGAATGTTGCACCGGATGGTCGAATTGCTTGCGCGAGTTGATAAAGATAACGAACGCTGGAAACAACGCCTCCTTGCTCGTTTACCAGCAGCTATCCGCTCAGACGCAGCTCGCGGCATGGAGGGCAAAAGTTATAACTATCTCCGCAAGCTCGGTCTGATTCAGAAGAATCTTTACGGACTCGATATCCAGCCGCTCGCATCGCTAATTGCCAAACTTCGATTCTTCCTGACACTGGTCATCGAACAGGACGTACATCCCGAAGACCGCGCCCACAACTATGGTCTCCAAGCATTGCCAAACCTCGAAACCAATCTGCTGTGTTGTAACACGCTACGCGATTCTGAACATGGAATGCTGTCAGGTCCCGTGCTGGCAAATCTGCGCGCCGCGAGAGAGGAATATTACCAACCCCTAACTACACGCTTACGCCGCGACCAGATTGCTGCGCAAATTGGCCGAGAATTGGCAACTCTATATCCGGGTTTCGCTGAGCAAACTAAAGGTATCAAACCCACTGGCATTAGTGAACATGACCGGCGCACGATCCGCCAGGAACAGGATTCACTTTGGATTGCAGAATGGTTCAAGCACGCCACCTTGGCTGCGCCCTTTTTTAACGTCGAAACATTTTTTCCCGAACTCATCAACGATGGTGATATCCGCAATAGTGCCCCCTTCCATATCGTGATAGGCAACCCACCTTACGGCGGCACAAAGATTCCTGATGAAGTCCAGACTGTCCTAGCACTTGGATCGAAGGATCCCTATGGAGCGTTCATAGCTCGTTTTCTTGGTTCACGTCAGCGACATTGCCCTCTCGCGGAGAATGGAGTGCTGTCATACATCGTCAGCGACACGTTTATGACGATAAAGACGCACCGGCCTTTGCGCGAACAAATGCTGGAGCATAGGGTCCACAAAATGGTCCGTGTGTCGGGTGACACCTTTAAGGCCGTTGTGAACTGCGCTGTAATTCTCTGCCAACGCGGCACTGCGGCAGCAGACCACACTTGTCAAATGGCGGACCTCACCAACGTCTCCATTCATGACCAATACGAACGCTTTCTGCATTTGCTTTATCAGACCGAGGGTTTTGCACGCCGTCAAAATGTGACGAATCGGACCTATGCCATTTATCACTACCGCCAGTCGCTCGTTAGCACAAACGCCAACTTACCCTTCTTCATCGCTTCGCCAAAGTTGTTTGCCTTGATGAATGACACAACCGCGCCAGTCAAACCCGGGACTATTGGGGGTAGATCAGCGGTTATCCGTAACGTCCAGTTTAATGGCCGTGTCGTACAACTGCTGAAACTCGGTGATTGTGCGGATGTAAAAGTTGGTCTGCAAACAGGCGACAACGACTCATACCTTTTTCAGAATCCCCACGCACATGGCTCGTATCGATCTATTAAGGACTATCTACAGTTCTTGCTTACAGACACCGATTTTGAGCGGATAAGCTCTAACGAGGAGTTACGTCAGTCTGTCATCGAACACGGCATCTCAAAAAATAATCGGAATTCTGACCGCTACTTTGGCGGTCGCTATATTGTGCCTTATGATAAAGGAGGAGAATCTGAGAGCGACGAAGGTTGGATGCCCAACTATTGGGTGCCAACAAACTACTTCATTGATTGGAGCGAGTGGGCCGTCGATGCAATCGCGACCCGAACTATGGCCGAAGTATTTCGCGCTAAGGGAAAGCCAGTGCCCCCCAACAAACCCCACTTTCTTACGACCCCAGCGGGTATTTTTAGAAATCCAGATTACTACTTTGTTCCTGGGCTGACATGGTCAGATGTCGGCGTTTATTCACCAACCATTCGATTGAGTGGAGCAGGTGTATTCGATGTCAAGGGCAGCAGACTTATTCCTCCGGAAGGCCTTCTTCACCCTCTTCTCGGAGTAATGTGTTCAAAGGTGGCTAAAATGTGGATTAAGGCTATCCAGAATCACACTGTCAGTACGCAATCAGACAATATTCGTGAGTTGATTGTTCCGGTGGATCTCTCAGCTACTCTTGGCGCACTTGTAAAAAAAATAATTTCAACCCAGCGTGCTAATCCATCTTACGATTATGCCAGCAACGAGCAGTTGGAAATAGATCGGCTTGTGTATGATGCCTACGGGTTGAATGAAGCAGACATTCGGGAAGTCGAAGACTGGTATGCCAGGCGTTATCCTATATTAGCTGCTGCTCAGCGCCGCAATTTGGCAGTCAAACAAGGCAAGACGGAGGAGCATCTCGCTGCTCGCGCCACACTCCATCTCTATTGTGACGAAAGTCGTCATCTTCCCCGCGACAAGGAGCCAATCATGCTCATGGGACTTCTGTCGTGCCCAGCAGACCGAGCTCATGGCCTCAACACCGAACTTACTGCCCTTTGCCTACACTACGATTTCCCCAGACACTTCGAATTCAAGTGGACGAAGGTCAGTCCTGGTAAACTTGATTTTTATCAGGCGGTGCTGGAATGGTTCATAGCCGCCAAAGACGTTTCGTTCCGTGCGCTCGTATTGCCGGACAAACAGCGCGAATACGCTCGCGTGCCGGAGGAAAAGCAGGAACACATTTACTACGTGCTGTATTACTACCTCCTACGCGGGGCAATGGAACCAGAAAATCTGTACCGGGCCTTCCTCGATATGAAGGACACGCGCGGTAGGGAGAAACTTCGTGAATTGCAGCGCTTGCTTGAGGCCAACAGTCCTTCACTCAAGCCCGAAGAAAAGCCGACTTTACAACATGTCCGCAGTCATGAAATTCGCCTGATGCAGGTAGCCGATCTCTTGCTGGGTGCTGTGGGTTATGCCCGCCGAGTTAAGTCGGATAAGACCTCACCTGCGAAACAGGCTTTGGTGTCATTGCTGGAAGAAAAACTAGATTTTTCACTTGCTGGGAACAGCCCTCCCGGTGAGACCAAAATGACCGTGGAAACGTGTGACGCTCTGCTCTTATGAGTAAGAAACCGATTCCAGCACCAGCGTCGCCCGCCGCACCTCCAGTGGCTCTAGCAAGACCCAGTTGGTTGCCACCTCATGTCCCGTATAACGACAACTGGGATACGTTTATAAGGGCGCTTTATATTATCTTCGAGCGAGATTTCAAGCAAGGGTATCCACGTTTTCGTACATTACCAATTTGGCACAACCGGCGCATTGAACGCGAAGATAAGTACCAATTCGAAGAGGCCTTTTGGCATTTAGTGACCCGCTATGAGTGGGTCTATAACCGATCGACCCGTCATGATATGAAGGAACGCTACCCTGATCCAGAGCGTGCGGGCAGGTTGCCTTGGGCGAAACCCATTCTTGACTACGAAGCCGATTCCGAGGTCACGGCCTGGGATTGTGATGAGGAAAGCACACGTGGTGGGGGGACTGTGGTGCGCACCTACGTTTGGTTGAAAAAATATGACTACGTCGTGATATTGGAGCGACAGAAGAAGGAAAGAGGTGACATTTTTATGCTTATCACTGCTTTCATTTCGAGCTTTGAGGGTAAGAGGCGCGACCTAGAGAGTCGCTATGAACGCCGCCGAAAATAGTGCGGGCCCCGCCTAAGCGGAGCCCGAGCTCCTATCACGCATGGTAATTGAGTTACTGGAATGTCGTCGGAAACGGTTATGAACGCAAGCTCGAATTCTGGCCATTGGTTGGTTAAATTTGCTCCGTTCCGCACCTCTTGGACGGACATTGTGAGGCGAGGGATATTCACCTTGCGCGGTGTTCGCAGTCCCGCAGCTCGAAAACACCTCTCGGAAATGCTGTGTGGCGATACAGTTCTCTTTTACCATAGCCAGAAGGAATTGGCTGTCGTCGGCGTCATGCAAGTCGCCCGCGAAGCTTACCCTGATCCGACGAGTGCCGATCCAAAGTGGCTGACCTGTGATTTCATCCCAGTAAAAACTTTTGCGCAACCAGTGCCGCTGGATAAAATCAAGACGGACGTGCGATTGATGAGTCTAGCTCTCATCCACCAACCACGGCTCGCCGTAATGTCTGTAACAAACGAACAGTTTCAAGTGATCGTGGGAAAGAGCGAAAAACTTCCATGAAAAAGAGACCCATCAAGCCTGGAATGCTTCTTCCGAAAATAGGACAAATTGAGGCTTTTGCGATGATCGTGGATTTGAATGGCTTCAGTGGTATGGTGAGCTCTGCCGAAACGGTAAACGACTCAATTGCTCAATTCACACGAGATGCTTTGGCAGGTGCAATTGGAGAAATAGAAATCGAAGGTGGCGAAGTGGTCGGTTTTATGGGAGATGCTATTCTTGGGATTCTTCCAGACGGTGAGAGCGCGGCGAAGGCATGTTTTGGCATTGCGAAAGATACGGATCGGATGTGCGAATATATTTCACTTGGGCAATCCCGTTTTCCAGATGACTGGGCATTTTCTCCCGGTGGCCCATCAATAAAAATTGCCGTCGAGTTTGGAAGAATGGACGTGTCCACAATCGAAAGCAGGCTGTTAAATGAACACCGCCTTCTCGTAGGCGGCCCAATCAATTACGCCGCCCGAATCAGTAAAGCTGGTGAAGGTAATCGTTGCATTATTGGTCAAGCTGCCGCGAGGAAGGAGTTTGGCAATTATCGACTCAGCGGTCCATTTTTGATTCCAGGAAAGCCCGGAGAGCCGGATTACGAGCACTTCTTTTTGGATTTGTCGGACATCTGGATCGAAGGAGAGAGAAGTCCCGGCGAAAAAACCTATTGGGGCTAAACTCAAGATCAAAAGTAATGGGACAGCCGTTGACAGGAGGAGGCTCATGTAATCGTGATGGTGACATTGTCGAGCAGGCTTCTTAGACTTTCGCGCTATGGCCCACACGACCCCGATTCAGTGGTGCGATTCCACCGTAAATCCGATAATGGGATGCGACGGGTGTGAGTTGTGGCCCACCAACAAAGGGTTGCAACTCGGAGTGGTTAAGGAGTTGCAGGCGCAATTTCCAGAATCTCCGTCTTCGAGTTTCAAAATGATCGTGGCCGATGCCATGAAGGATTACCCCGCAACTGAACTCTGGAAGCATCAGGACGCTATCATCAAAATCATTTTCGCAGGCCTTCCGGCTTCGATTAAAAGCGCCGCCAATCCCAAATCCGTAATTTCGAAAATCACGGGTGCTTATAAGGAACCTTTTAAATGTTATGCCGGGAGGCTGCACTTGGTGCGGGGAGGAAATAAAGGCTACGCGCCCGCGTTTGAAACAGTAACTGAGTTTGCGGCGAAGTGTCACGACCTAGCCAGGGCGACTGATCTGAAGGGCAAGCCCAGAATAGGAAGGTCCAGGAAAACCAAATCTGGCAAGGTAATACCGCCGATTCATAAAACCTGGCTTAATGGCCTACCCCGTTTGATTTTTGTCTCTGACATGGGTGATGCGCTAAGCAAAGATCCAAAAAGGAACCATGAACCCGACACAGAGGATAATTATAACTTTGCGTTTCTAAAACGTGAGATCATCGATGTCGCCCAAAGCATTAAGGGGTCTCGGCACGTCTGGTTATGGCTTACGAAGAGGCCGGGAAAAATGGCCCATTTCTCAAACCAACTACACAGGCATAACGTCGAGTGGCCCGACAATCTAGTGGCGATGACAAGCGTTACTTCTCGCAGCACGGTGAACCGGGTCGAGAAGTTGAAAAAGGTTCGATCAAAATATAAAGGCGTCAGCGTCGAGCCACTTTGGGAGTCGATCAACTTGAACCTAGAGGGCATCGATTGGTGCATCGTAGGTGGTGAAAGTGGCCCATCAGCGAAACCATTCGACCTCGGTTGGGCCAGGTCCATTCGCGATGACTGCGCGAAAACCGGCACGGCGCTTTTTGTGAAGCAGCTTGGCAAATGCCCGGTTGAAAACGGCCAACCTCTCGACTTGAGCGACAGCCATGGTGGTAACTGGGACGAGTGGCCCAAAGACCTTCAACTTCGAGGAATCCCGGAAGCGTTTTACAAGTTGGGATCGACCGGAACTTCGTTCGTAGTAGAGCTGGTGTCGCTGGCGGTTTCAGCCGAACAAAAAATGAAATCATTGCAAGATCATTCACTTTCAAAGCTTGCGGGCGAGATTGAGGACTACCACCTCCAGGCGGTAACCAAGGCCAGTGAAGCCAGGGAGATTGCCGCCAACGCGGTCGAGTGCGCGATGGAGTCAGGCTTTCGACTTCTTGCGGCTAACGAGCGCATCAAACATGGCGGTTTCGGAACTTGGCTGGCAGAGCAATGCACGAAAATTTCCGCCGCGACAGCCTATCGCTACATGAGCTTAGCCGAGAAATTCTCACATGTGATAAATGCTGGCGAAATCACCACCTTGCGGCTGGCCTACATCGCTTGCGGCATACTGCCCGCCCCAGAGGAAAGGACGGAATCAGCCGGGAAGAAAGTCCCTGGCATTCGCGGCCTGTCCAATCACGTCAAGGCCATTTCACATTACTGGCACGCGAAAATTCAAAAAACGCCTCTCGAAAAATGGGCGAAAGCTGACCGGCTCAAATTGAAGAAGGAATTGAGCGCCCTAGCTGACATTTTATCCAGCCTAGATGAAGTGTAAGGAGTCTAATGTCAGGCCAAGAATCAAGACGACAGTTATAAATCTTCGATAGCCCACCGGGAGGAAGTCCCGGCAGGCTAAAGAAAATCCCTCTGATCCTTAGAGAGTCCGCCCTTGGCTGGGCGGCTTTATTACCGGGGCAGCGCCGAACAGCCCCTCATACCCGTCATCAGGGCCGGGCTGACGCGCCTCCCTGAACTCACGCGCGATCCGCATGTGAGGGTCTTTCATCGCTTGTTCAGCTAGGGCATGGAGGTTGTCGCCATAGACCAGCCTTACAGCGAAATACCGTCCATCCTCGGCCAGTATACCAAGGCACTTTTCTTGGCTCGGGGGATACATGCGACCGTCAGTGGATTCGGGGTAGCTGTTGTCCCACAACGCCCAACCGGTGCCGCTTACGTCGAATATTGCGGTCATGTCTCTGTCCGCAAGATGTAATACGTCCATCATATTTTTCACCTCCTTTCGATTGAGATTTCTGCTTAGTAAAACCATCGACGGTGGCCAACCTGATGCGCTTACCGTCGAACTCAAAACTGATGAGAGAGCCATCCTTGCGGTAGCGCGGAGCGCCCACTCCCGGATGCCTTAGAACCAAACGATCAAGCACCGTGCCAGCCTTGAGATCGGGTGCGAGGGCTTCGGCGAGATCGCGGGCGCTCGATTTACGCGGCTTCGAGTAAACCTTTCCGGTGCCCTGGCCGACGCCACGGCCCTTGGCGGAAACCGCATGAGTGGTGAATTTCATCGCCGCCATGTCGAGCACCTTGTAGGGGTCAAGATCGAGTGGCGTGCCGTCTTCACCGACGTTGGCGACAGCGACATGGAGATGCTCGACGCCATTGTGCCGCTGAAATCCCATTATCCAACGACGAGCAGGCGCGTAGGTAGCAAGCCAATCGAGTGCAGCGAGGTGAAGCACCTGTTGCGCTTCAACGGGAAGGTGGTGTGAACCCGAAAAAACAACATGCCGAACTTCGCTGGCCCGAGAATCCGCATGATCAGCACGGAGTTGGTCACCGGCCCAGCGCCAGTCGTCGCGCTCTATCTCGACTTCACCGTAGCCGAGGTCAGCCAGCAGCTTCGTCGCCTTGCTTACAATGTAGCGGACGAGCAGGGTAGCCTGTTGACCGGCTTTGATTAACTTACAAATCAACGGCGGGGTGTTCATGCTTGCCCTCCACGTAGTGATTCGATCAGCGTCACTGCGGCGTTGATACTATCAGCATCGACAGCGTTATGGTGCCGGTGGGCGCGTGCGAGGGCTTGATTGAGACTTACTCCCACGCGATGCAATTCCCGTTCGGCGATCACGAGCCGCTGAAGGTCAAGCCCTGTCGTGGCCGCGTTGAGCACCGAAGTAAAGACATGTGCGCGTAGAGTAGGTGGCATGGCCATCCAGTCTCGCGCTTGAGATGCAGGGAGGCGCAGACGCAGGCGGCACTCCATGGTGGAGCGACGCCGCCGAGGGAATGCAGCAGAGGGGCAAGATTGGTGTTTTGCCGACCCTGCTTCCGCAGAGTCGCAAACACCACCTTGGTCAGGACATGCTTTCGCATTTCCCGACACCCTTGGCATAATGACGCGAGGCGTCATGCGGCACCTCCACCGCCTTCACTCGTACCAGAATTCGGCAGCGGTGGCGGGACCTCGGCTGGCAGTACATCTCCCCGCGTCGCGGGGCACATCACCTCACGAAAAATGCGTGTAACGCTTTTTTTATCAAACATCTCCGCTGCCAGCTCAACCTCGGCTTTGCGAAGCGCTGCGCTAAAAATGTCGTTGATTTTTTGATGAACCTGAACGGGAAGTGGAAGGCAGCCCACTTCGTCAAGGCGGTTTATTACCACCGAAGACTTGGTATTTTGTTTCACCCCAATTTTAATGCCAGCATGTCATGTCGTCCGCAAGAACGGACTGCCGTCCGGCAAAAATATCGTCCGGTTATCTCCCAACAACGAGAATCCGAGAAGGTCAGGAAAAGAAGGCAAAATGAAAACCTGCGACTACTGGAGCGTCCGTCTAGGCCATATAAAACTCACCCGAGGCTTTTGCAAGCTCAACCATGTCGAGATGACGGCAATTGCAGTGAGGACGAAACCGAAACCCCTCGCAAGTGCAGTAAGATGAAGAAGGCGCTTCGGAACGTAAATCTGGATCGACAGAATCGACGTCATAAACGCAGTAATTAATGGGTGCATCGCACTCGTCAGTGCGTCCCCAGCGGCTAACGAGCCATAGACCATTTTCAGTGCTAACAGAAAAAACGGCGTAGGCGTCCGCTAGATATCCCCCATCAGCAGTCCAAAGGTAACGAATTTCGACTCCGTCCTCGTCAAAATTGCCCCAGCATTTATTGAGTTGTATCCAGCAATCTCTTCGAGCTTTTGATTTTTTTGTCATAGAATTTCTCCAGTTCTGAGTTTTATTTTATCAGTTGTTTTCACTTTCGTTTGTTTTTTTTACTAGAAAGGTACGTCGCAAAGTATTGAAACGATCTTTGATAATTTCGTCTTTTTTATCGACAATTCTCCTTGGGAAGTCCCCATGCTATACCGCTGTTTTGGCAACGTGGTGTAGACCTTTTCTCGCTGTGTGCTGAGCCATTCGTTAAACTCTGGCACCCTTCTGCTAGGACTGGTTTTGACCCAACGCCAACGGCAGTACTCTCCCCATTCCTGGCGGAAATCTTCCATCCGCACCGACCAAAACTCAAAGTGCGGCAACGGAAGTGTAAGCAATCGGGTCAGATCAACGGGACGAAGCTGAGCTTTTAGACCCCGAACCTCATTCACATAGGTTCTCCGGCGCTTCTCAGTATTTTTCTGGCCCTGAGTCATACCCTTCAGGGATCGCTTACGGGGTAGCTCGACCATCTTCGCACCCACGGCAGCCTTATCGCGCCCTGCGCGGGGAAGACAATTAGCATGGTAACCCTCAACGGGATTCCCATGTATGTCAGGGGTCTCAGCCTCTGCATTTGCCCCGTCTTGGTCAGCAGCTTTGGTCAGATTCCAAAGCTTGTGGCAATCCTCTCCAGCGCTGTGAACGAGGCCTTCCGATTCGAGTTGCCGTAGACATCGACGCACCTGACGTTCTGAATAGTGAAGCTCTTTAGCGATCTGAGGCGTATTGCGCGATGACAGCGCGAGCACCTTAAGAACCTGCCGCTTGCACTTTTTGGCGACGAGGCCCCGCCCAGTACCAGCAGGGCCATACTCGTCGAAAAGAAACCCGAGGTCTTCGTGGGCGGCCATCCACCAGTGAGGTGCGCCGCGTTCGTCTTTGCCGGGAAACTGCTGTTGGAACCACCGACGAAACGGCTCCGCCTTGGGTGAATTCTCAAACCAGAGGAGGGCTGTACCTATCGCCTCATGGCGGAGGTGAATCCGGTCGTAATCGTCAGCGGCGCGGTAACGTCGGGCGTATAGGTTCCAAAACTTCTGTACCGAATGGCCAAAATTCGCACTTATACTACCATCCAATTGAATTTGACGTGACGATGAGTGAAGTCCCACCAACCCAACCTGCGTACGATCCTCACTCCAATATTTACGCTGCTTGGCTTTTCCCTTGAACCAAGCATGCGTCCGACCGGTTGTATTGATACCATTGATCTTGTAGTTGGGGTCGATCTTAGTACGAATGATCGCCGCATCGAGTTCTGCGACCGAGTGGTGGACCAAACGCGGGATTATTTCTTCACGACTATGCGCCCGCAGAAGCGAACCCACTATCTGACTAAACTCCTCGTGCTTTTCAGGCTCCGAAGAGTGCGTGGCTTTAAATTCCCGACGATTCGATTTGGACGCCGCAGTAGGGGATTCCGTAGGCACGGGAGCCACCAAGAAAATGCTGTCAACGTCAATGCGGGCCGTTGGTCGGAAGAAAATCAATTCCGGCACATAACGCGACCAATTATTTCGCGACCATGAGGCCGAACAGACTTTAAGAGCCATATTCTTTGGCCAGAGTGCCTGAAGGAAATGCCGCACCTCACCATTGGTGTAAGATAGCGGACGGCTGGCTAAAACATAGACGTGCAATCCTCGCGGGGTGTGGACAGCACCCAATGCCCCCAAACTTAATGCCTGTGCGACGGCGGCGCTGATGTCTGCGTCCGTAGGTATCGCGGAGTGGCAGGGCAGTTCAAGATCGAACCTGAGAAAGCATTCATTGTCGGGCAGTTCGGACCCCAACCGCCTAGATGGGGGGAGACTGTCCGTGCCTTGAGGGAAAGGACGACTGCTGAACCAAGAGTGTTTCTCGCCATCAAACCATGCAGTAACCAGCTCCTGCCGATGATGGCCGCCAAGGAATCTTCGCCCGGTCTGGCGCTCGACTACGGCGAGTAAATCAAGCGTGGTAGCCGTAACAGGATGAAGGTGAGTTTCCATAGCCAAATTGAAGTTCGAATTACTCGACCCAATTTCCTTGGTCAAATTGCCGGAGCCACTTCTCGACCGCGCTCGGCTTGTAAAGCCGCCGCCCATTAATAAGCCGGGAGGGACAGCCTCTTTTATTCCATCTGATTAAGGTGCGTTTGGAGACAGGATAAATGCTCCGAAGCTCGGCCTCGGGCACCATTGGTTCAATTTGGGTCATGCCTTCAGTATGAGGCCTGCTTTAAATTCTGTTGGCCCTATTTTGCATTGCCTGACCTTTCGTGACTTATTACCCGTTGACCAGGCATAACCCACCTCTTGTCAGGCGACCGCTGCCATCTGGATGACCTTACTTTCCTCATCAGGGAAGATGGATGCATATGCTTCGCCTTCCTCTTGCGTTGCCACGGCATCATAGTCTCGTACGAGAATAGCGATACTGTGGCCACAGGCCCGCGAGGTCAGTCCTGCGTTTGAGTGACGAGCAAGATGATAGGTAGCAAAGCTATGCCTCATTCCGTTGGCTTTCTTTTGCACATCGGCTGCGGCACGTATCGCTACATAATTTTTGTAAAAAGCATTTTGCCCATGTGCAAAGATCTTTCCCTCTTTAGGCAACTGGGCCAGCGCCAGCCATGCCGCAAGGTTGTCGGATATCGGCACTAGGCGTCTCTGACCGGTTTTGCTGATCTCCGCCGGAATGTCGATGACTCGTTGGACAACCTTGATCATGTGTACTTCCAATTTCATCAATTCGCAGGAGCGCACCCCGGAAAACAGACCGATGGCTATGATTGCCAGCGTATCCAGATAGTGCGTGAAGGCGGCTGTCATTAGGGCTCGTGCCTCGGCAGGGGTAAAGACAACGGGACGCTTACGAGGAATCTTCGCTTTTTCCAGTGGTTCAGCCGGATTTCGCGGACACCACCCTCGTTTGGTGCAGTACAAGAAAAACGTTTTCAATGTCCCGAGGTGGTTATTTCTCGTTTTCGCAGCGAATTTCTGAGATTCAAAATAAATTTCGATCTTTTGCGTCGTAATTTCATGGATTTGTACGCGTCCGTATTTTTCAGCTTTGAACGCCTTTAGATGTCCTTTATACGTTGCCACTGAGCGGGAACGATTCACCTTGGCTCTACGGCTAGAAATAAAGTGTTCGATGGCATCCTCCAGCGTTTTCATGTCGGTAGTGGGACGATTGGCCAGAAAGAACCTGACAGCATCCTCAAGGGTCGCTCCAAGCCCGTTTAGGAGGTCTTTGCACTTGATGGCTTCCTCTCGTAGCCCTGGTTCTATTTGAGAGGCGCGGAGCCCCTCATTGGCGAGTTTGTTTGTCTCGACTTTGGCCGCAATGTTGGCCTCGGATTCAGAATCGAAAAAGAGACGACGACGCTTGCCGTCATGCAGGCGCATATCAACAACCCACTGGGTCAAGACACGACCATCCGCCAGAGGCTTGTGGGCCTTGTATACCTTCGGTGCTCGATATGGATTCCCTCTGCGTGCCACGAACATGATTTTACCGGAACTTCCCGGAATCGGTGGCAGCTAGTTGGCACCGTATGGGTGGGAGCCATCCCACCAGAGGTAGCGGTAACGAATTCGAGTCTCGTCACCCGCTCCCCTTCTCTCTGTCACAACAGGTTAAGTGGGATTTTGGACCTCGGGCTTGGTCCAAATTGCTAAAAGACTACTAAAACCACCGTCGATGCCTGGCAATGACGCAGACGTGTTTCTCGCTTTGTAATCGTAAGCAGGTTCCGCCTGCGTACCTTTTACGCAGACGAAACGTCACTATTTTTTCCCAAGCAAAGGCGAGTTGTTAGTCCGCTTTTTTCCTCGCTTCACGCATGGCCAGGAAATTCTCGCGTGAGCATTCGCCTTGCATGAGAAGGTAGCGGAAAAGGTTCCGCGCAGGAACATACCAGACGCCTCGCTTTGCGAGTGGATGACTGCGTTTGAGGATAGCTTTCACTGGCGGTTGATGATCGTTCCGAGAGCACGGAGTGATCAACTCCATCAGGCCGGTCCGACTCAAGCCGGTGTGGGGACACCGTTCTCCCGGTTTTGGTGGACGGATGAAGGCAGGAGCGCCACGTGCCAAGAGGGCGACCTCCTCCTCAATAACGTCCCATGATAACGACCGAATAGTCTCCTCCTGCTGGATTGTCTTGAGCAGTTGGTTTCGCAACGGACCATCGGGTTGGCTGGTGAGGATACGGATCAGTTCGGGAGCTTCGTGTCCGCCAGCAACAGCGGAAGCATGATTGTGAAGCATGGCTTTCTTTCGTTTTGTGAGACCAAGCGGTCGCCATGCCGAAATAGACGCGAAGGGGTTGCTGAATTCGCTTCCGGATTATAGCGGCTTCCTTCCAAGGGGATATGTTTTGAAAGAGCCAGGTTCATGTTTAACTGTTCAGGGTTCAGGAGGTGCTAAAAGAAGTATAGCGCATGCGGACACATCTTATTGGAAATTTTTCTTACGGTGCGGTGGCGGCGCTTAGCTTGAAAAGGGTGATTTATAAGTCCACAGACGCAGAAGAACTATGGACAACATACTCACCAGACCGATTGTACTGCTGCTTACGGCCCTCATCGACGGCAATTTCCGTGTTACTGGCAATTCACATATTAGCCTGCTCCCAGGAATGAAAGGTTCTGTGGATGCGGCGAAGATCCAAGCTTGGTCGAGGATGACCAATCAATCCAAGGAAAGGCTAGTTATGTCATTTAAGGGACGATAAGTGTCCGATCGTCTCGATGAAATAATCGAGTAACCGCTTGCGTTGTGCCTTCGGAATTCTGGCGGCTTCCAAGTAGGTATCGGCCTTGGATAAAGTCTGGCACACTTCGTTAATGATCGTGCGACAGCTCGATTTCTTGAGGCTGGCTTCATCGCCCAGTTCCAGAACCTGATTCCGGGTGATGTCCAATCCCGTCCCACCAACCGGCATGGCGCGTACGGTTGGCGCTCCGGGAGTTCCCGGGCAAAAGGTGACATCGTAAGCTGGGGACAAGGTCCAGCGCCCGTTCCGATAGCGGTAGGCGTGGTTCTTGGTATGATCGTCCGCATTGCCCACGGCGATGTTGAAGACCATCCGGCGAAACACTTCCGCGACCTCCTGGAGATCTCGGGTCAATTCGAGGGTAAAGGAGAGGAAGTCCCGGTAATCAAATGAAGTGTCAGATGAAGGTCGACCGGTCAGCGCGGCCAAGGAAGCAACATGAACCCGCTCGCCACCGATCCAGTCAAAACGTTCGATGCCGAAATGAATCCGCCGGGAACGGCCTTCCATGCTCTGAAAAAGTCGCGTTTCTGGGACGACAATGCCCGACTTACGAGCCATTTGCGCAAAGGCCCATTCAGTCTGGCAGCCATAAGGAGTCTCCTCTTGGAAAAATTTGATGATCCAGCGCCGAAAGCTTCCTTCCAAGCGAGGATCGTCTTCGTAAAGTTCACCTGTCTTCGGATTCTCGGCACAGATAATCTTGGGATAGCGGCCGCCCACGGAGCCAACTCCCTGGCGCATTTGCTCAATGAACTTGGCGCTGGGCTTCGCGAGCCGGGACTGGGCCAATTTTTCCTGTTGCCTCAGGTCCAGGTTACGGAGAAGCGCCTTGGGGAAGTCATCGACACTGGGATGATAGGTCAGTGCTCCCAGTCCGCGTTCGCCCACATAGGCCAGTTGCTCCACGGGTGTTGGTACGTAACCCGCACCCTGGTGTTTTTCAAACCAGGCCTTCATCACTTGCCGGGCATAGCGATCGGGTAGTGAATCGGCAAGAAGTGGAGGCAATCGATAAAAGTCGGGATCGTTACCTGGATAGGGTTCTCGACGCAATTGCATCAGGCGGGGGGAAAGTTCGATACCCGACTGGAGCCAAGCTCCACTGTAAAAGAAGAGAGTGTCACGGCCATTGGTGCCGATCTCACCCACGTCCTGCCCGTGATAGCGAACGGTGACTCTCTTCATGGCCGATTGCCGGCTCCCACCGGTCGGCTCTTCTCAAACTCATCCAGCGAGGAGTAGCTCGGCTGTGCCGAAACCAGCCCGCTCAAATCATTCTCCCGGCCTAGAACATAAAGTACGGCCGCCAGCTTTTTGAGGGCTATGTTTCCGGTCGACTCGAAGTCTTGGTAAGATCGCAGCGACATTTGCGCCCGACGGGCTACCTCCCGCTGGGTTAACTTTTGGATCTCGCGTTCCTTGCGAACGCGGTCAGCCAAGCTACGCAGATGAGATGAGACAGCCATGTGCAAAATATTGCATATTTAAGCGCCAATAGCAATAAATACGCAATTTTTTGCGTTTATATCCACCGTGCGAGTTGCATCGCATTGGATTCGCACCTACTACATTTCTGAAGTAACCGCTATTTCCTTCGAAGGAAAGGTCGCGAAAAAGGCACGGTTAATGTCCGAAAGCCCAATTAGGATATCGAGCCCAATCATCCGCGTCAGAATAAAAATTTCATTTTATTTGAGGCCAAACGCAACACCCCTGCGGCTTCTGTTGACACCCTGTAGGTATGAAAACTCCAAAACAACTCTGTCGCTGCCCACTAGATGGCCGCATTTGGAGAAAAACAAAGGGTAAATGGAGCGTCTTTTCGTTATCCGGCTTCTGGCTGAAGCAGACGCAGTAAGCCCCTTCATTTTTGTCTCCACGAACACTCAAGAAGTACTTCTGTATCCAACAACACTTCCCTGCTTAGAGGCTATCACGGGGCAGAACAAGCTTGTATGGAGACTGGAAAAGCAAAGGCTCGAGCGGCTGATCACTCCTATGGAGACTTCCATTTGCCGTGTCAGAGAACCAACGCCTTATTCTCTCCACAAAGGAGCTCGGAGCCCAGTTAGGCTCCTCTTCGACCCAAGGTCTCTCGTACAGGCAAATTTCACGCGTCGTAACCGGTTCCTTCGCCAAATTGGGAAGTACAAATTCGCCAACTTTACGAGCCTGCCGTTGAGTCATCAGGTAATCCCTGAGTTCCGGCATTAGCACCGTCGTAACCGGCTTCGCTTTCGATCCCTGCTTTTTCTTCTGTTGGCGAAACGTGATGGTGGAAGCTTCAAAATCAACGCAACTCCACCTCATCTGCGAGCTATCCCCTATTCGCGCGCCTAGGTAATAACCAATCAAGATCATCCCCTTCCACTCGTTATCGGCTATCCATTTTTATTTGTCGCTCAACATCCAGCGGATGTCGCATCCAGATTATTCATTAAATTAACGAGGTTTCAGGGCAAAGTTTTTGTGAAAATTTGGTTTATACTTTTCCGCAAACGGAAACATCCAATCCCAGTTCTGCCATCGCGGCGGCTTTGACAAAGAGGCCATGCTTGGCCCCGGCCTTGTCCGGTGCGTAGACGACCTGGATGTGGTTGCTTTTATGACGGGCCATCATTTGATCGCGCGATATCCCTTGCAATACCGCATGCATGATGGGCCACTGCGAAGTTGTGAGGTTCCAGCGATCGTCCGTTTCCACCTTGGGCAATTTGACGACTTCGGCCAGGCCGGTGTCGAACTTGAGCTTGCCGTCTTCCACGAATACACGGCTCCAGACGATCCAGCCGGGTTTGCTGATGCCTTTGACGGTACCTCCGCCAAGTTTGAAGTACATCGAAGGCTGGCGTTCGCTCGAAGTACCTTTGAATCCGCCGATGAAATGTTCCGGCGGTGCTGCCCCGGAGATAAGGAATACCCAGACATAGGCATCAAGTTCCTTGTCCTTGTACTGCCGACCCCAGCGAATATCGTGGAGCGTATTTTCCGGCGCATAGCCGAGTTCGCGCCAGAGTTTGTAGGTGATGACACCGTCGAGTCCAGCGCACTCATCGACCTCATTGAAATGAGGAAGTGCTTCACCCTTGAAAAGCTCCTTGCCCGTCGCCTCGGCATAAACCGGAGGGCGTTGCACGTTGTTGAGCAGACCCTCAACGAGATCGGACGCTGGGGCAAGATCCTTGAGTCCCTGCTGGTATTGAATACCGATTGTCTCCGCGCCAAACTCCGCCGCAATCCGCACGGCAGCAATATACATCTTACATTGTTGGAGGACCTGCGCTTCGGTCAGCTCCGTCACCTCGTCGGTTCCGAGTTGAAAAGTCATTCCACGAGCCAACAGCCACTGGTAGACCGCGCGGGCCTCGGCATCCTTGACCGTTTGCATCTTTGCGTAAAGTGAGGATTGGCTGAGTCGCTCCTTGAAGACACCGGTCGGGTGGAGAAGTTCATCCGGGATAATGGCGTTGAACATGCCCATGCAGCCTTCATCGAAAACGCCCATGATGAGCTTGTCGCGCTTGAGGCATTGAGCAAAGGCGCGGCCGATTTTCGCTGCTGCCGAGGGAACTTTGACTTTCTTGATGGCTTTGACGTGCGAGGTATCGTGCTTGACCTTTCCGGTCTTGAGCCAAGACCGAAGGCCCTTCAGAAAAAGAGCGTCGGTAAAGTCTTCGCTCCAGAGGGTGCTGTAGTTGATCCCGGCCTTGGTCAGTGAACCATTAAGATTAAGCATGCCGACGAGACCGGGCCACGTGCCGCTCCAATTGGCGACGGTAAGAATGGGCCCCCGATGGGTCGTCAGTCCCGCCAAGAGATGGTGACTGTATTGCCAGACGGCTTCGGCGACGATCAATGGAGCATTGGCTGGTATATTTCGGAAAACTTCCATGCCGTATTTCTGACTATCGATGAATCCGTGCTGCTTCGTCTTGTCGTAGGGGTGGGCGCGTTTGACCGTGTAGCCTTCCTTTTCAATGGCCGTGATCAGATCCTTTTCCAAGGCAGCTTGGGCATCCTGACATTTTTGATTGGCGGTAAGGCGAAGATCTCCGCTGGCGACGAGGTAGATGGGTTTCTTCATATAAGTTGGGTGTGCAATTATATACGGTGCAACAGCTACAAGAGGAATAGACAGAATTGCCGGATACATGGATACTATCGTCCGCAATGAAAGACGGAATAGCTCTATTAGATGGTTTTATTTATGGACAGACTTGAACGCATTGTTATTCCGCCGACCAGCACCCAGGTGACCGACGAGGCGATTTGTTATTTGGAGCCATCGGTTTATGCGAGCAGGCAAGTTCGCGTAGCTGGTGCGGGACGGGAGCGCTGCCTGCCTGACTATCTCATTGAACGGAATAATTTTCCGTGTTTCACGCTGGAACTCGTGGTCGGTGGACGGGGAAAACTGGTTCTGGATGGCGAATCACACCAGCTTTTGCCCGGCCACATTTTTCTCTACGGCCCCGGAATGCCGGTGATGATTCGGACTGATCCCACAGCGCCCATGCTCAAGTATTTCATCGAGTTTTTTGGAAATGCCAAAAAAATATTTCATTCCGGAATTCTTGCGCCGGGGGAAATTCGCCGTATTTCGGAGATGGACCATCTGGCTGGTCTTTGCGAGCAATTGATCGCGGCGGGAAGAAAGAACCTCCCAAATCGTCAGGCCGTTTGCGCGGCTTATCTCAATCTCATTTTAATCAAGACAACGGAGGTCGCCGCGCAGGTGCCCCAGCTGTCCGTTCAATTGCACGATCATGTCGAGCGGTGCCGCCATTTTATCGAAAGGAATTGTTCCGAGATTCACAATCTTGAGACGCTAGGCCAGGCGGTGCATCTGGATCGCAGTTATATTTGCCGTATCTTCAAGCAGTTCAAATTACCTTCACCGCATCGGTATATTGACACCTGTCGCATGAATCGGGCGGTTGAATTGCTCCTTTCTTCCACCTCATCCATCAAGTCGGTTGCTGCTACGGTAGGGTATTTGGACTCTCTCCACTTTTCGCGAAATTTCCGCCGACGGTTCAATTGTTCCCCCAGTGATTTTCGGTCTGCTTATTCTAGTCGGCGCCTGTCCCGTGCAAGCCCAGCGACAATCGACTGAGAGGCCGTTCACGTATCGAGTCGTTAAAGGACAGATGTGCTTTTCCAATGCTCGAGGCATTTCTTCAGGTCATTCAATCTGGATAGATATTCAGGAGCTTTCGAGCGATCGGAAAGCTCAAAGGGATCACAAGCCCAAGCTCCTATTTTCGAGCGGTTCAGCCTTTGAATTTTCGATTCCCTAATGATGGCCGCTATAAAGCGGGCAATCGTTGCCTCCGGGAAGGCTCGTGGCAGGGTAGTCTACCGTAACACCTGACTCGATATCTTCAATTTGAACGGGATAATTGAGGGAGGTTACATCGTCCTTTTTGTAGTTGAGGCTGATGGATCCTTCCTTATTGATGATCATGGGAACGGTTGGGGCAAATTTCCCAGTCGGGTAGAAAAAGCCTCCGGTCAATTCGACAGTTCCGCCGTTATTGACCAAAAGGGTGTGAAGGTTCCCTTCTACCGCCGGATGTGAACCTTCAGTTTTATAACCGAGAAGCCAGAGGGTTCCCCCGTTATTCGTGATATGAGCACCCGAGCTGCCTTCGATATTTAACTGTCGTGCCCAGACATGCTGAGGAAAGTCGATGTTAAGAATAGGTCCGATGGTGTTTTCGAGAAACAAGTCACCGACACCAGTGGCAGTGTTGTCATAGGTTTCGACATCGCAGTTGGAAATCACCAGGGTTTTGGCACTGTTATTCATGATTCCGGTAGCAATCTTTTCATGGGAATCAACCGCATTACCGACAAGTGCGATATCCTGGATGATAGTGAAATCCTCTGTGCCTCCATCGAACTGAATCAATGGGGCGTTTTTGGGGAAATCGTGAGTGGGAAGCAGGACTGCGCACAAGCCAATGAACTTTTTGACGCTCCCTCGGAGAATAATCGTATTGGAAATCGAATAAGTGCCCGATGGCAGATAGACGATCGGCTTGCCCGAATCAATGGCCGCTTGAATAGACGAAAGACAATCGGGCAAACCTTTGGTCGGGGCGGCATTTGCCCATTGCGTCATATCCAGGGAGTTAAAGTCAGGAGTCTCCTTGACCGGCAAATTTAACGAGGTATCGCTGTTGTTCGGAAATGCCTTATAAGGCCCGGATGACACGTATTCTGCAATAGTCACAGGGATGGCGCCGTTGCCTGGGACGTTCTTTCCACCGTTTTCGTTGATGACGGATCCATAGCCACTACTAGTGATATTTCGACAATAAATCTGTCCGGCGCCCCGCATGTCGATGGCGGTTGCCGTGGCAACGCCGCCAGTAAACGTGCCATTTAATATCACCAAGTGTCCGCGTATATTGGTAACGACCGGGACGCTATTGGTGCTGTTCAACTCGCGAATGACCGCCGAATTAGCTCCGAGGTACACGCCCGTCTCAAGTTGATCCTGAAGAGTAATATGCTCGAAAGTCATGCCGTACTCGGAGACATTGTTCATCGAGATGCCGGTGTTAAATCCTCGGATTGTAACGTATTTGAGGAGGGCGGGGCCGGGATATCTCGCATCCATGGCGACTCCGCTGACTCCAATTTTGTTGGGATCGCTCGACTGTATGGTGACATGATAAAGACCACCCCGATTGTTGGCCAAAAAATCAATGCCGATCGCTCCTGAGTTTCCCGTGCCGATATCGACCGTCAGGTTTCGAACGTAGTGCCGGAAGGCCGCATCGACAGCACCGTTCTGGGATTTTGTCTGAATGACCGGCTTTGGCTTGGCAGGATCGGTGAATCCCGGGCAGCTATTGGGCAAAAGGAGAACCGCGCCTGCCTCGCTTTGGCCCTGAAGATAAAAGCCCTCGTGCCAGATCGGTTTCCCGTTATTGGGAATTATATTTTGGAGCGTATCGGTTATTTTATAAGTGCCGTTGGGGACATAGACAATTTGACTTGCACCGCCGCGACCGTATCGACCGGGCGCGTCCAAGGCGCTCGCGATAGCCGCCTGGAAAGCCTGGGTATCGTCGGAAACTCCATCTCCCTTGGCACCGTAATCACGAACATTCCAGACGGGTGCGTCCGTAGGAAACTGGACTTCGGTGGCCAGGACGGCTCCAAAGGCCGAGACAGGAATGACGGCCAATAGGAAGATGACTATCGAATAATTAAAGAAGGAAAGAGCTTTGCGCATAAGAATGGGGGGGATGACAGAGACTTTGTCGGCCCAAACTCCCATCCTAAAGCCAACCGGGGCCAGTAGATTGCGTCTGTTAATGTAACATGGTCCATCAAATTTTTTACCAGTCTTGAGGAAAGAGCCGCCTCAGAAAACGGAATTGTTACATTAACACTCACTCCGTTGGATTTAAACTTGCTTGCCACACCGTAAGTCGGTGAGATTCGAGGACGATTTAATATGGAAACGGCTCAACTTATTGTTCCTCCACCTCTCTCCCGCATCGCTCGGTTCGAAAAGCTTGGTTTTGGAATGTTTCTCCACTGGGGACTTTATTCACAGCTGGGGGCCGGGGAGTGGGTCATGCTGCATAGGCAGATGCAGGCAGAACAATACAATCAACTCAAAGAGACCTTTACTGCGGAGGACTTCGATGCGCGGGCTTGGGCGCGTCTGGCGCGGGCGGCAGGCATGCGGTATATCACTCTCACGACGCGACATCATGAAGGGTTTTCCCTTTACGATACCCGCGGACTATCGAAGTTTGATGCACTTCATTCTCCAGCAGGACGTGATTTGGTGGCCGAGTTCGTGGAAGCCTGTCGGGCTGAAGATATTGTTCCCTTTTTGTATCATACCACGATCGATTGGCAGTGGTGGAAAGATCTCAAGTGGCCTCCGCGCGATGGGGGGCCTCAGTTCGCCGAGTACCTCGATTATTTCCACGCATCGATTGAGTTGCTATGCAGAAATTACGGGCCGATTGGAGGTCTTTGGTTCGATGGAAATTGGGCTCACCCCGAGGCCGACTGGAAGGAGGACCGCCTTTACGCACTCATCCGCAAGTTTCAACCCGAAGCCATGATTATCAATAATACCGGTCTCGATGCCCAGGGAGGCAAAGGCCATCCTGAAGTCGATATCATGACGTTTGAGCAGGGCCTTCCCACTATGCCTGATCAGCGTGGAAGTCAGAAATATCTGGCCCGGGAAATGTGTCAGACCATGAACGCGCATTGGGGAGTTGGCGCCGATGACTTTGCTTATCTTTCGCCGAGACAGATAATCGAAAATCTCTGCCTTTCAAGAAAAGTGGGCGCAAACTATTTACTAAATGTCGGGCCGACAGCTCAGGGTGGAATTCCCCAGTACGAAAATGCCGCCTTGCGCCGGGTGGGCGACTGGACGGCTCGTTACGATACCATTCTCAGGGAAGGTCGACCAGTAGACGGCACTTCCTGCAGCGGACGTGATTTTATTCTCCAAGTCGGACGCAGCTACTACTATTTTGCCTTTAACCTGGCAATTAAGGGCAATGATCACGTCACGGTGAACAATGGATTAGCTGGCTCTCGCCAGCTAAAGGGCCTGCCCGAAAAAATCGAGTCCGCCCGTTGGATCGATAACGACGAGATTTTACTTATGAATCCGACGGTTGAAAACGAGGATCTTTTAATAGCATTCACCCCATACTCCTATGGAACTCAGCTTGTTGTTCGCGTTGCCGAGTTACGCCCTGTTTGAGCGGACTCAGTAAAGAAGCCTCCAATCCAATTAGGAAACCTTGAACTCATGGTGCTTCACTCACCGCTTACTAGCGGATTGCGCAGAGCCGCGTTGTCATGGGCGTGCACTATACGACGGACAGCCAGGAAGGTGAGAGGGATGTCCGCGAAGTTGCGCGCGAGTTGCTAACGAAGCCAGATTTCCTCGCGCGCTTGGCCGAAGTCAAGGCCGAGGTCGGAGCCAAGCCGTAGAACTCGGACAACGAATCCGGCGGAAAGTTTCTCCAAAAAACTGTTCCGCTAAGCCGCTAAATTCGGGCCATTTCTAAAAGAGCGACACCTGGTCGCGGACTTTCAAAGACAGCTTCAAGGCCGCTCGGACCGCGTTCAATGCGAACAGCCCCGAGGCTTTCCTGAAGATGACTGGCCTCGACTAACGCCAGTTTCTCCTCGCGGCGCAAATAAGCGGGAGAGCCCATTTGACGCCAGAGAGCTGGCGCATTGTTTTCGGAAGCTCCGACACGCCAGAGATGCAGTTGGGGTGTCTCTCCCAAATCGGAAGGCAAAGCAACGCGCAGTTGGGCAGACTCGGTCAGAACAGCATCGTAACGGTAGTCGTGGACGAGGAGATGGAAGGCATCCTCTCCCGATGTGGCGAGGACGTTAAGAAGACCTTCCTGGCCGATGATTTGGGCTTCGACTTGAGTCGATCCCAACTTTCTCAGCAGCGAATGGGCGTGCCATGACGGCTTGCGGATGCCTTGGAGATTCATCATTCCGTAGTTACCGTGAAAAGTTTCCGCGCCATAACCGACCTGATCATAAATATCGGAAAGGCACCAATAGGCAAAATAATCTGCCTCCTGCGAAACTTCAGCCATGGTCTTTGCAATGAACGCCGCCTCATTTTCGCTCTCTCTTTGAAAATCGCATGGATGCCAGGTGCGCCCCCATTCGTTGAAGTGGAGTTCGCCCCGATAATCGAATTCCTTCAAGATGGCGCGGCATCCCCGCACCACTCCGCTCGTGAAATTGGGTGAAGTGTTCGACTTGTCCTCCTGAGGTCCGGCAAAAGGAGAAAGAGCTCCAAAGGCGGAGTCGTTATTATAGCAATGGCTGATTATATAGTCGGGTTCGCAATCATTTTTGCGGGTCCAGTCGATGGTTTCACGAATCCATTCGCTTCGGGCAGTTGAGGGGCCGCCGATACGTAATCCTGAGTCGACTGATTTGAGTCCAGAATAGGTGCGTTGCCAGAGTTCGAATAAATCTTTTTGGGTTCCGGCAAAAAAATCCTGAAGATTGGGCTCATTCCAAACCTCAAAATACCAGCTTCGAACTTCCTCTAGGCCGAAACGATGGATTGCGTGACGCGCAGAATCCGCGACGAATCGCTCCCATTCCGCATAGTCTTTGGGCAGAGTGATATTTCCCTTCGTGGAGAAAACCGTCCGTGTCCCCGAGGCCAATGCGCTTGGGGTAAAACAAGTCGTGAACATCGGCTTAATGCCGATTTCCAGCAGCGACTCGATGGCATAATCGACGATCTGCCAGTTAGTGCGCGGAATCGATTTCCGTTCTTTATCCCGCCATTTGGTAGGATCGACGCAAAGCACCCTGAGTTCATCGTCAAACATGCCAACAGCCCGGACATGGCGTAAGCCAAGTTCATCGTGAGCAAGTTTGAGTTGATCCAGGCAGTCCTTGCGGACAAACCAGCGAAATTGATCAATGTTTCCCAAGCCAGCCCACGTGTGTCGCAGGGGTGTGCCTTGGCTTTGCCATGAGGGCGTAATTTGGATGGATGACACGGGCTAGGGGGTATTGGAGGACGGCTGTGCTGTCAGTTCTTTCAAGTGTGAATGCCGCTCCTATTTTCTGAAGCAAGCTAGTGCCGCTTCACTTTGGAGAGGTTGGATAATCAGGACAAAGTCGAAGTGTTCGGCGCATTACGTTTACGGCGCGACCTCTGAACTAGCGCCAGAAGGGTCAAGCCACCGAGCATGAGAGCCCATGTACCGGGTTCCGGTGCTGCAAAGATGACGTCAAGAGTGGTGCCACCTACCGGAGCAAACAAGGTATAGCCGACATCCGCCGGATTGATCGTAAAATCAGCGAGAGAACTTGCGCCGAGTCCCGCCACAGAAAGCAACTCGTAGGTGCCTGACACCGTTGCTCCTGAAACATTAATGACCGCCGAGGTCGAATTGAAGGTCAATGACCCGGTATCTTTCAAAAACGCATTGGTGGTACCACCCGTAGTTGGCAACGCAAAGGTTAAACTGTCGGTGATGTCACTGGATCCAGAGCCGATCGTAAGGCTAGCGACGGTTTGAAAGTTCGTGTTGGCGGTAAGACCGCTCAAAGAATAAGCGCCACCATTTTCAAGCGTTAGGGAGGCAGTGGTCGCAATTTGGTTCGTCGCCGCAATCTGATTGACAGTGCCTCCATTAATAGTGAGGCCGCTTCCTGAAATCGCAACATGGTTATTATTTGGACTGTGGAGAGTCACCGTTACGCCTGAATTGACGGTCGTAGTGCCGGAATAAGTATTGGTAGTGCCAGCATTGAGGAGAATGTTTCCGGAACCACCATAAATGACGTTATTGCTGCCGCTTATGGTGGCATTGTTCGTCAGGGTTACTCCGCTATTGGCCGAGAATGTGACTCCGCTGGTGCCAGTCTGCAAAACATAGGCGCCGCTGGTAGACGTTGCACTTCCGGCCACCAAAGTTGATCCATCGTCGAGGGTGACACTGGATGCCCCCACCGAAGCATGGTTACTGTCGCCGAACTGAACGGTGCCGCTTATGGTCAACGCGTTTGTGACTGTGAAAGGGGTTACGCCCACAGCTTCGTTAGAGGCGAGTTCCCCACCCGACAGGTTGAATGCTCCCGAACCGGTGAATTGGGCGTTTCGGCCCGTGAGGAGAACGCCACCGGTCAAGGCAATACCGCTGGTGGTTGAAACTGTATTAGAACTATTCAGGCTAATTACATCGGTGAGATCGTGCGCACCGGTACCGCTGAACGTAATCCCTCCATTATTGGTAAGGGTGCCCGACAGAGTTAGAGTGGCTCCGCCGCTATTGGTGACCGTAAGAGAGTTCGTGATGGTAGCAGATATGGAGTCAGTGAAATTGGCGGCAGACGTATCGACGATGGTGGGCAAATCGCTCTCGCTATCCGTTTCAAAATTGAGATTTCCACCACTACCGCTGGTACCGATGGTAACCGCCGACGTACCGCTTCCACCAAAGTTCATTTGGTTCAAGATGAGCGTGCCGCCTAAATTATCGTTTGACGTGTAGGTTGAAGAACCGCTGTTGAAGGTCAAACTGGTTTCGGCGCTGGAGGCGGGAATGCCGCCGGTCCAATTTCCAGCCGTATTCCAAGTACTCGTACCCGAAGCGACATTCCAAGTATATGGAGCTGATGGCGTAGCTTGGGCAAAAGGGGCGGTGACAAATCCTGCGATCAGCAGACTGACCAGTACAGCGAGTTTCTTCATAATTTTCATTTTCAAAATAGGGTCGGTTATTGAAGCCGGCAGGAAACAGTCATTACTCTCATTGCCTTTTCTGTTATTGGCCAACATTGCATATTTTTAACTTACACCAACAAAAATACGCATGTTAATGTAACAATCGGTTGTGCGAGTCTCGTTCGCTCTGACGTGGCAAGTTGCGGAAGAATGCATGTGGGGCTCCTTTACTCCGAGATGTTTTTCCAAAGAACGGTCACGTGACGAGTGAGGCTGTCCTGGCGAATGATCGCTTCTTTGTATTGCTCGGATTGGATCGTCAGTATGCCTGCGGGCGTTTGCGTCAGGGTCTGGCCCACGCTGAAAACCCGGAATGTGGAGCCGTGCACCGTAGAGAGATCGACCAAGCCCCTCAAATTAGATTCGGAGGCCTCTCCACCGTCGGCAATTCCCTGGACTTCGGCCAATTCGGCGGGTGAGAAGAAGACCGGCGCACCGTAATTCGTCCCATTCGCCGCCATGGTCATGAGCCCGACGTTGGTGGCGGCAGAACCGGCAGTGGAGGCGGTCACCAAATTTGTGGCATTTTGAAGAAGGGCAACGAGGGGCGCCGTCCGGACGATGTTCGGGTTACCCGGGAAAGGAGTATTGCCCGAATTGATATTCACCTGCCCTGCGATGCTTATCATCCCGTCTGCGCTATTGGTTTCGGGCTGGTAAATATCCGGGCGGTTCGTGCTGAAGGGAGCTTGGAAGAGATCGAGCAGCACCCAGTCAGGCACCGATGCCGATGTCCTTTGGGCCGCAGGAGTTGGTTGCAGGCGCACGCTTCGCCAAGGGACGCCATTGGTTGAAAGGTTTACCCCCGTCGTGATATAGCCTAAATCGGCCACTGACTGGACGGTGCCGCCGGGCGCGGGAAAATAGAGACTATTCGTGCTTGGAGTGGTGGACGTCGTAGAAATGGTGTCCTGTGGAGGGACTGGAGGAGTGGTCGTTACGGTCTTCAGCCAGGGTATGGGCTGGCTACCCATGACATCGCTTGATTCAAGGGTCCAATCGCTGGCATTTTTGTTTACGCGCGGATCGTTGATCTCCAGCACGAAACCTGGGGCGGGGGCGGTAGACCAGGCAACATTGTTGATGATGATTGAAAGCCCGGGGCCGGGAACCGTGCCGAAGTTGAAACCAACTGGAGCAACCTCCCATAGGCCCCCTCCAGAATCCTTAAAGGAAACCCGGCCCGGATATATGTTAGTGGGAAATGAAACCGATGCAGGATTTCCGCCGGCGTTGTACTCAACCGTCACCACGCAGAAATTTCCAGCAGAGAGGACGCCACCCGGAGCTCCGGAAGATACCCATGCGACAGGCAGCGTCGTCGCCGTGGTTGGCGTAGGGGTGGGCGGGGAAGAGGAAATAACTACGCTGTCAGATAGGGCTCCCTCCTGGAGAACCAATGTGGCGACCTGATTGCCCGGAATTGAAACGGAGCTGACTCCATATCCGGGGGGCAGATAGAGTTCAACCGAGACATAGGCTCTATAGCCAGCGGGTGAAGCAGTAGTAGGGAAAGTACGGGTTGGTTCGATCCAGCAGGCGACCTCGGTAATAAGTGGATGCCGACTCGTTCCAAAGAGGCCCGACAAGGATCCCGTTCCAGCGGAGCTTTGATCCAACGTGGTTGAGGTCAGGTTTCCCCGAATCGGTTCGCAGAGCACATTGGTCGATTCCACACTGCGGACATAGTCGATGATGTTGAGCGCCATCTCGTTTGCAGCCTGGGTCTGGGATGACGCACCATATTTCTGGATAAAGGAATTGGCTCCGAATCCGGGCCAGTTATTGGTCAGATAACTGCTGATAAGATTCACCTCGGCCGCCACGCTCTTCGTACTGCCGCTCAAAGTACAGTTCCCGACAAGTCCGGGATCAGCCGTTGGACTGGTCAAAAAATTCAAGAAATTTGTATTACCGATCCCCGCCAAGCTTTGCTTGGTCGTGAGGATGATTTTAGGCTGGCCCCACGGATTCAGATTTTGGCTGTAGGCATAATGGGTCAGGGAAAAGCGATTGGTGGAGATCATGGAGGAGAGACCGGGATCGAGCCGCCGGACGTCATCGGGAGAATTGAAAGACGAAACCAGGGCATTCGTATAGATTTCCTGAGCGAAGTTGACTCCCAACAGGCTGCTAAGATCGATGCGGCTGGGATGATTAAGAGAATTCGTATTACCCGCCGTGGCGTCGGCAGTGTTGAGGTCGATGCGGGAGCTCTCATCGTCAGTCCAATAAGCGAACCTGCCGATGATGGGATCTACAGTATTAATGGCGGGGACTTGATTGGTCTCCTGGGCTCCGGATTGGTGCACATAAATCCAGCCCACATTCATTGGTGCCGAGTTACTCTCGCCGGTAATGGCCGTCATGGAGTCCTCCGCTGAAACCAGGTGATTAAGATCAGGTGGAAGATAGACACCACTTGCCGCTGCATTGGTCGGACCCGAAGAAAGATCCATGGCCACACCCGAGGCGGGAGTGGAGTTGGTCGGCCAATAATAAATTCGACCGGGGGCCGTGGCCCAGGCGTTGGTGGGCTGTTCGGCGGTGATCAAGGCCGCACGTGCAAATTCGATTCCTTGCTCCGCCAGCAGATCGGCCGAGCCTCGTGCCGCATAGTAGTGGGCCGCCTGACTTTCCATTTGCAGGGCGAGTGTGAGACTGACGATGATGAGACTCAAAAAGACAAGGAAACCCAGGACAATAACCAAGACCGCCGCCCTGTTCCGGGCAGAGGGATTTCCGGTGAGGAGCGGACTTTTCATGTATTATGGAACATTCTTTATTTGGACGCGCGTGGTGAAGGAGCGCGCGCCTGCCTGAAAAGTGGGAGAAAGCAGGCTGACAAAAGAGGCGGCGTTTGTGCAGCCGGGATTGCTATATAGACCCGTAATCGAGGTAAGGTTGGAGGTTGTTATCCGCTTGGCCACGCCGGGATTCAACATGACGATTCCGATATCGGCGTAGGCCGGTTGAGCGGCGCCGGTGGAAGCGGAATTGTAGGAGGACGAAGCGGAAATAACATTCATGTTGCTCGAGTAAAGAGTCATCCAGAGTCCCACCACGCCATCGGCTAACAGACCATGGAAGGCGTTGGGACTGGTCAAATCTGTGTTCGCAAGGCCTGGAGCGTTGGTGGCCAGCAAGGATGGTGTGATCGTAAGGAACGGCGTGGCTGAGTTGAAGCTCGGTCGGGCTACCTGGATCCGGCAGAGAGTCCCGTGAACGACTCCTGTAGAATCGGGAACCCAATTAATGAAATATCCGACGTCCTGAATGTCCCCATTTATCGCGGTCGATCCCGAAACTGCGGTCTGCCAGAAAGCGGCAGAAGGATTAAGATAGCCGCTGCCATTTAGAGACGCGGGATTCATCTGAAACTGCAGGTTATTCGTTGATCCGATGGAAAAAACCGCATTCTCCAAGTCTCTCCTCATTAACTGCAGCAGAAGCCGGGCGTTCTGGCGACTGGCGCTATCTCCACTGACTTGCTGCCATACCTTGGTAGTCTGCGTCACTATTTGCAGAAGCACCACGAGTAGGATGCTAAAGATGGCGATGGCCACCAGAAGTTCCACCAGCGTGAAAGAATGCCGTCCCTCCTTTCTAATAGGCCGATATCGAGGTCCAGATAACTTTTGCATTATTCCCGATGATATTGGTTTGTCCTGGCCAAGTGAAGGTGAGCTCGACGGCTACGAAGTTGGTGTTTTGGTTCGCCCAGGAAAATGGAGCCAGGTTAGTGCTCGTTTGGGTAATGCAACTAAACACCGCTGGATCTGAGGTGCTGGAGGAACTAGTCGGAGATCCCTGATAGTCGAAGTAATTTGTTACTGGCTGGAGGTTGACCAGATTTGCGAAGCTATTCGTGCACAAGGTCGAGAGGGCATATTGGGACGCCAGAGCAATTTCCGTATCGTGGTTGGCGCTCTTACTCGATTGCAGGCTCACTGAAATAAGTCCGATCAGTGCAATGAGAGCAAAGGAAACTACCGCCAAAGCAATAGCAACTTCGACCAAGGTAAAAGCTTGGGGTCGCACGCAAGCACGACCGCAGATGCTTCGTTCAACGCCGGACAACATGAATGGCCCCCGTATCAGAACTGAAGACGAGATCGTAGTAATTTTTGAGAGAAGTGTTAACGGATCCGACCGGAGCGGGGTCACCTTTATACTCAACCGAGGCGATCCGCGTTGTGGTGGAAGGCCCCGTGTACATGCTGCCATCTGGATTGAAAATAAAAGCTGAGTAGTCTGCCGCCGGCAAGGGGTTGCCCTGTATAGTAATCGTCGGCAATGGCGCGGGAAACCCTGTGACCGTAGCAGTCGGGTCGTCGTAGGCCTTACTACTGGCCGGTAGAAATTGCCAGCGGCTTGACTGGGTCCAAGTTTGATCACTCTGCATCTGCCAGACGCTAAATGCTCTCCCGGAGAGGGTCGAATCGTATGGATCAGTTGTCATCAGAACTACGGCCGTTCGAGCGTTATGACTGATGGCATTTTCTCTCGCCAGCGTGGCAACATTGTCGAGCTGATTTCCGGCATCAGTCAAACCTGAGGCCCGATAGCTGCTGAGAAATGAAGGAGCTCCCACCGAAACAAGTATCGCCATGATGCTGATGACCATGAGAATCTCGATCAGGCTAAAACCACGGCAGGCCTTGGAGGCACCCCGGTATAACGGTGAACCAGCCGTGCGCCTTGCGGGAATTGTAGAAGGGAAAGGGTTCAATCGATTCTTGGTTTCAAAATTCATTAGGAGGCTCGAATTTCAAACATTCGCGCGGTGGGCGATAAGCCCTGAAATTCCTGCGCCGATAATGCATAAATCGACCGTAAGAGTTTGCAATTGGACGGGCTTCATCGCTGATACCATGAAACCGCTTAAGCTGCTTTTATTCAAATGACATTCGATTGTTATTGTAACATTCGCAGAGATATTCTTAACTTCCACCTATGGAGCATGTTGCAAATGCCAAGGCCTCACGAGCCCCGCAGTATCGTCACTCCCTGAGACAAGTTGCAGAAGTGGTCGGCGTGTCATCCATGACTGTGAGCCGCGCATTCAAGAAAAATGCCTCCGTACGGCCTGAATTGCGAGCACGCATTTTAGAGACCGCCCAAAAGTTGGGCTATGAACCTGACCCAAGGATCACATCGGTGATGGGCGCCTTTGTGCGGAGATCATCGCCGACTTATCGAGAAACCTTAGCCTATCTTCTCCATCCCTTTTCCGAGAATAACGTGTTCATGAGCCGTTTTTACGAAGGCTCGGTGAAGCGGGCCACTGATTTTGGCTACCATCCCGAGATCATTTGGCTGAAGGAAAAGACATCGAGTTTTTCCCGGTTGGAGAAGATGTTTCGGATGCGAAATATTCGCGGGTTGATTATCGGTCCCACTGTCAGTCAACCGCACGGCCACATTCGGCTCACTTGGAGTCGCTACGCAGTTGCAGCCGTGGGAAGCTCGCTTTGGAAACCACGCATCAACCGGGTGCAGCATCATCACTACATGGCCATGATCCTTGCCTTGCGAAAGATCCGGAAGCAGGGAGGAAAAAGAATCGGATTTATTATCTCTTCTCTCATGAATGCGCGCACTCAGGGGACGTATGTCGCTTCGTTTCTGGCCAATCAGACCGGCGTGATAGCAGACCTTGCAAGTCAAGTCCATCGCTACACCAATTGGGAAGAGCGCCGTTTTTTGACATGGCTCAAACAAACGAAGCCGGACGTTGTTATCTGCAGCTTTCTGGATGAGGCCCGTTGGATACATGATCATTTCAAGCGCGGTCGCTTTCGCCTTGTGTGTTTGGATGTTGCGACCGAGACGCCCGAATTCGCCGGCATCGATCAACATTACGACATCCTCGGATCCCACACAGTTGACTTGGTTCTAAGCGAGTTGCAGCGCCGGGAATTCGGGCTGCCCGATCATCCCCAGACAATCATGATCGAGGGTTCCTGGCGCGACGGGCTTAGTTTTCCATCGGCGTGAAGTGTACCGCGGGCTAGTCGCTGATGTTGATCGTCAGTTACACTTCATGTTCGTCACGTCCTGCCTGCCAGTCTTCCAAAGTAGCCACCCGGTTGGGGAATGCCCGGCTCCGGGCCAGAAAACCGACGCCATACTGATTCATCCGCTCCTGGCCCGTCGGCTGGTAACGGAGATCGACGCTCCAACGAACATGGTCCGATTTGTTCGGCGTCGACATGTGAATGCACCGATCGTTAAAAAGAATTGCTGAGCCCGCTTTCACTGGCAACGCCACGGCGTGGCGATCTGCCTCTTCCTTCAGATCGATTTCGGTATAGCCGGTGCCTGTATGGGTCTCACTGTGATATTCGACAAGGCGCGTTTTATGGGTGCGCGGCCAAACGTGAAGGCATCCGTTCACTTTATTGGTGTCTACGAGCGGAATCCAAACCGTAATCACCGGATTCCAGTTTGCAGAAGGCCAGTAAGAGCGATCCTGGTGCCAGGGCACCGCGCCTGCCGCAACGCCGGGTACTTTCGGCCTGGCGTTATAGACCGGGTTAGCAAAAATCTCGCTGCCGATGAGCGACTCGACGGCATCAAGAATTTTGGAGTTGGACATCAGATGAAAATAACCCGGATAAAGATCACGCCAGCTTCGCCCATATTTTAGAAAATCGGCCTCGGTCAATTTCTTGAAGAGATTGACTAGGCGCGTCTCGAAGGGATCGTTCTCTCGCTTGTCTGTAATCAACCCGTCGGCGCGTAGGGATTCAGCGATTTCAGAGACTTTTTGTTCAAGAGCTTCGCGGACTGGCTTCAGTTCATCGTGAGATAGGAGGGAAGGTAAGACCAGATAACCTTCCCGGTCATAGAAGGCTCTTTGTTCCGCCGTAAGAGAGCCTGTATTGATCACAGGCATTTCCGGGATCAAGGTCTCCAGCAATTGAGGATTGATTTCCTGAGTCGTGTTCATGGCTTCGAAGATATCAGGAGGGCTAATTTTTAGAAATGGCCCGAATTCATCATTTGTGGTAAAAATTCACCATGGCTTTCAGGACGCCCCATCATGTTGACTTTTAAATTGCCGCTCGAACAGAGACCTCGCTTGCAGATGATCGGGCGCGGTGTCCATGGCCGGCTTCCAACTGAAAGCTACCATCTTCAAGGACTCTGGTGCCTTCATCTTTACTGCTATCATGCCCGTTTTTCAATCAACGGAGTCGAACTTGACATCAAGCCGGGGGATCTCAGCGTTGTCCCGCCCAACGCTGACCTCGTCTACCGGTTTCAAGGCCATTCCGAGCACCTTTTCGCCCATTTCAAGCTTCCTGCCTCCGGTCCAATCTGGACGGTACCCGCGTTGCAGGACACCGGGCATGAGTTCTCTCATTGCTACCGCCTCTTTGAAGAAGCCGCCGGAATGTTCCCCACCCAACCTTTGCGGGCCGAAGTCCGTTTATGGGATCTTCTCTGGAGCGCGGTCGATAAACACGATCAGGGCCGTCGAAAAAAAGTCCACGCCGCCGTGACCGAAACCATTCGTCGAATCGAATTGCGACTCCACGAACCGCTGCTGGTCGAGTCACTCGCCCGGGAGGCTGAGCTTTCCCACAATCACCTCACCCGGCTATTTCGCGCCGCACTGTCGCAAACGGTGAAGGGCTACATCTTGGAGAGACGGATGACTAAAGCCCGCCATTTGCTCCAAAAATCGTCGACACCAATCAAGAGCATAGCTTTCGACGTAGGATTTGCCGATCTCCATGCCTTCAATAAAGCCGTGCGACGCCATTTTAACTGCTGTCCCCGCGAGTTGCGCCGAAAAACCCAAGCTAGCCCCAAAGCCTGATCCTCCGGACCAATCTGCCTCAGCAAGCGTTTGAGTTCGTGAACGCCTTTTTCAGCAAGTTCTTAGACTCCCATAAAAGCCGCTTGCTTCTCATGAGTTCGTCACTCAAGCGCAGCGAAGAGCGTCAGTAATCGGAATCGATTTCCAACCCGCCCTCGGCATGGAGAAATTGTTACATTAACAGTCACCTTTTGTTGGCCCAAATAATGAATCCAGTACAGCTTCCATAAATAATGATCAGCGAGCATAAGCACACGGAGATTGGAAAATATCTCGCGCGGAGCGGTTGCTTAACCCGGCGTTGTTACGCCAGAGCCACCAATCGGAAATCACCTGCCGTGGCATCTCAATAATTCATAATTTTCTGAGATAGTCACCGATTAAGAAGTTAATAATTTCAGAATCAATCTACTCGTCATGCAAAACTTCCCTCCTCAAACCCAGCGCGAACTGCCCACTGAAATTCTCACCGCCGATATCGTGGTAGTTGGAGGCGGTGTCGCCGGTGTTTGTTTCGCCATTACGGCGGCTCGCGAAGGCGCTTCCGTGATTCTCGTGCAAGACCGCCCAGTGCTGGGGGGCAACGCTTCAAGCGAAGTTCGACTTTGGATGAACGGTGCGACTTCGCACGGCTATAATAACAATCGATGGGCTCGCGAAAGCGGTGTGATGAACGAAATTCTGATGCACAATATCTACCGGAATCACGGCGGAAACGCTCATCTCCTGGATACCGTGTTTCTCGACATGGTCTTGGCGGAATCGAACCTGACCCTTCTTCTAGATACTGCCGTTTACAGCATCGAAAAGGGAGAGGCGGACTCCATCTCCGCCGCCTGCGCTTTCAACAGCCAAAACCAGACATTCTATGAACTGAAGGCGGGCCTTTTCTGTGACGCTTCGGGCGATGGTATTTTGGGTTTTCTGGCGGGAGCGGCGTTTCGTATCGGAGCTGAAGGTAAGGACGAGTTTGGAGAGGCGTTTGCTCCAGACAAAGCCTTTGGAGAGCTCCTTGGACATTCGATTTACTTCTACTCGAAAGATGCTGGTCGACCCGTGCCTTTTGTTCCGCCCAGTTATGCGCTCAAGGATATTGAAAAAGTTATCCCACGATATCGCGATTTTAAGCTTGAGGAGTCTGGCTGCAAACTTTGGTGGATTGAGTTCGGCGGACGTCTCGATACCGTTTTTGAAACGTCTAAAATCAAATGGGAGCTATGGAAAGTAGTTTATGGCGTTTGGAATTATTTCAAAAATTCGGGAAAATTTCCAGAAGCGGCGAATTTAACCCTCGAATGGGTTGGCACGATCCCCGGCAAACGCGAAAGCCGTCGTTTTGAGGGAGATTACATGCTCAATCAGCAAGACGTCGTGCGTCAGCGTCAACATGAGGATGACGTCGCGTATGGTGGTTGGGCTCTGGATCTTCACCCGGCAGATGGAATTTACAGTGAGCTGATTCCCTGCACGCATTATCACGCTAAGGGTCCTTACCCAGTGCCTTATCGCACCATGTACAGCCGTAATATTTCGAATCTCTTCCTCGCCGGTCGCATCCTAAGTTGTTCTCACGTTTCCTTCGGATCCTTGCGCAATATGGCATCACTTGGCTACTGCGGACAAGCCGCTGGCGTGGCGGCAGCGATATGCGCGCAGAAGAAACTACGTCCGGCTGATCTCAGCCGTGGTGAGAATCTCAAAACGTTGCAACGCACACTACTTCGCGGGGGACAGCATATACGAGGCCTGAGACACGCAGACCCAGACGATGTTGCACTTCAAGCTAGCATCTCGGCTTCGTCGGAGTATGTGATTCGAGAATTTCCCGCCGATGGAGAATGGATTTCCTTGAAGCAAGGTTCGGCGCAAATGCTCCCGTTGGCGGCAGGCCCGGTACCGAGTGCCACCTTCCGCGTTCGAGCTAATAAGGCCGTGACATTGAAGACTCGCTTCATGACGAGTGCTGATGTCCACAACTATACGCCTGAGCAAGTCCTGACAGAATCCAGCCATGTTCTCCAACCCGGCAAGGAGCAAGAGATTACCATCTCCTGCTCCAGCGCGCTTAAAGAAGCTCAATATGGCTACTATGTCTTTCTCGCCAACGCAGATGTGGAAATCCGCTGCACCGCGCAACGCGTTACCGGTATTCTCACACTCTTTAATCACCACGCACAGGGAGGAGTCGACCAGGCGGGCAATACCGCACGAACCAGTGATATCGGCGTAGATGAGTTTGAGCTTTGGTCTCCCCGCCGACGCCCTGCAGGGCACAACTTCGCTCTTGGTCTTTCTGCTCCCATCGCCCCTTTTTCAGCCCAACAAATTGGCAACGGCATTTATCGGCCAACTTCCACTGTCAACGCCTGGGTGGCTGACCCGACCGACCTGGCTCCCACCTTGTCGATGACATGGCCGACACCTCAGAAAATTACCCGAGTTGTGATCGATTTGGATCCGGACTGGGACCATACGATGGAGTCAGTCATGCTCTGGCACCCGGACAGAGCCATGCCTTTTACGGCGAGTGATTTTCAGCTGGAAACAGAAGCGGGAGCGGTGTTGGCAAAAGTGACCGGAAATTATCTGGCGCGATGCGAGGTGATGCTGGAGAAACCAGTCTCCCTCCGTTGTTTGGTCCTGCGTATTCAGCGCATGAACGGCCCGTGTCCCGCAGCGGTATTCGGTATAGGAGTCTATGCATAGCGTGAAGCTCGAGGAAAATGGCAATCGTCACGACACACTGGTTCAGGACGGGGATAATTCTACTTATCTCAATGCAGTGGACGTGGGCGGCAGCCTCACTCGCTGTGGAATTAAATACCCGCGACGGTCTCCCTAATTTCTTCGCCAAGATTTCCCGTGCCGAAGAAGTTCGAGTGGCGTTTTTGGGAGGAAGCATCACGGCTGGCCTGTGGCGCGAACGGACTATGTTGCTTCTTCTTGAGGCGTCTTCCGCAAAATGAGTTATTTGGCCATACGGTCGGGACTCGAAGGCGGGTTAACAGAGGGAAAGCGCACCAGGACATTTAGCGTATGAATTACCCGACACATCGCAATCATCTCGCATGTCTAGTCCTGGGTGTAGGGTTAGTGGGAGGATTTTTTAACTCGGTGGCACCCGGACAAAACTTTCTGGATTCGTCTCAAGACTCGACCGTAACGCTCACGATTCCCTTATTGGCCTCGCAGTCTTTGCCTCTCGATGGAATAAATCAAACTGCTTCTGCTCCGCTCAACGGGACGAAAGCTGCAACACCTCGATTAGTTCTTGGCGGATCGTTGGATGGAAAATTAATTATCCACGCCGACCTACCGCTACTGCGACGAATACTTGTGAAGCCGGAAGATCTTCAGGAAGCGGCACTTCAACTCAAGGTCGATGGGGTTGTTCCGAAGAACGTAAAAATATCTATCTACCGGATGTTGCGGGATTATCAGGGAGGTGCAATTCAATCGGGCACGGATTACCAGGCGCAGGCGCTGGGCTATCTAAGTCTGAATGGACAAGATGTGGAAACTCCTCACGAAACTCGTGTAGCTTTTGCCCAACTTCTACAAAAATGGATCACGGGTGTATGGCCAGATTATGGAATATTGCTGATGGCAGACGGTGGAGTAGATGTTCCTAAAATGGATCTGATGCCGGAATCGGAACGTGATTTTCTCCTGACCATCGTTTTCAAAAAGTATTCGCAAGCCGACATTTTTGATAATCCGGTGAAGCCGACGATCGGAGTGTATGCGCAAGTCAAGAATGGCAAACTCTACTATGGAGATCAGCGATTGCGTCTTTGGGGGCTCAACCGAAATGATTCGCCGAACCTCGATATGGTGGCCCGTCTCAGAAAAGTCGGTTTCAACGCCATTCGCCTCTGGGGGCCTAAGGATTTTTGGAATGATGCATCCATCAAAACCGGCGTCCCCCCTCAAAGCAAGATGGGCGACGGTTCTTTTATGGATCAATACGATCGCTTTTTCGCAGAGTTAAAGAAACAGGGATTCTTTATTTGGGTTGCAGGAGGATTGGGTGGTTCCCCTCCGGTTAACGATAATCTTAACGGGCTAGTGCAGGACGATTCCTTTATCGCCGGAGGAGCCGATTGGCCGCAATGGAAAGAAGGAATCCACACCCTTCTAGGCAAGTACAAGCGACCGGGAATGATCGACGGGTTACTGCTTTACTTCGATGATCGGACGCAAAAGGTGTTTAAGGCCAACGCGACCGCCTTTCTCAACCATGTTAATCCCTACACGGGAAAGCGCTACGCCGAGGAGGAGGCTGTCGCCGTCTGGGAAGTCCAGAATGAGAACGGTTTCGTTATGAAAGCTTTGCAGAACGAGTTGGACAACTGGCCGGTTTTTTTTCGTGCCGAACTGCGGACAAAATGGAACGCATGGCTTAAGACTCGCTATCATAACGATACCGGGCTCAAGCAAGCTTGGGGGACACTGGGTAACGATGAATCTCTAGACCACGGTGTCGTTCATCTTGGTCCCACACTCAACGAGCGGAATAGCTTCCCCAAGGCGCGCCGGGACGATTATGTCCACTTCATAGTTGACCTCGTGGTGATGTTTAACCGGGATTTTCACGAATTTTGCCGTTCTCAGGCCCCGGCGGGGGTGGGGGTGAATGTCATCCCCTTCGTCTTCGACACACAATTCACCCCAAGCATCCCCTGGCTCGCTGCCGATGCCCTGTCGGGAGATACCGTTTCCATCAGTAACTATCAATGGGCGTTGACATCCAGTTTGACCGGACCGCCATCAATGTACGTTTTCGAAAATCATACGGTTAAAGACAAAGCCACCCTAGTCTATGAAACTAACTCGGGAAACACGAATCCGTTCCGAGGAGAATTTCCGCTAAGGGTAGCCGCACTGGCTGGTCGACAGGATTGGGATGGAGTCTTTTTTCATTTTTATCATGCACCCAACGAACGCAATTCTGATCGCACGCCGGTGGAAATGTATCTTGCCGGGTCGCTTCAATATATCAGTAAGCAGGATTACTGGTCGGGGACTCACTTTGCCTTCGATCCGGTCATGGGTTCGACGATTGCGATTGCTGGACGCATTTTTTTGGAAGGTGCCATCCCTCCGGCGAAATCACCTGTTGTTTACCAATTGGCGAACGACGCCATTTTTAGCTACGAACATTTTAACGGCATCGATCAACGCGCCGACACCTTCACGCAGGGCAGCGTTATCTCCTTCACTGGAGAGCCGACGGGGGGTATGCAGGTCGACCGCCCGATGGGCGCTGAGGATACCATGGATCGAACGGTTACCTACGATCCTGATCGCCAACGAATGATCATCGATGCGCCATTAGTCCATGCCTATGTAGGAAAAACCGGCGGTCGTTATCAGTTCCACGACGGAATTCTGGTTGGAGATTTTAACCAGCCATTCATCAGTTTTGCCATGGTCAGTGCCGATGGGCGACCGTTGGAGGGAGCGATCCCTTCCAAGAAGATTTTTATTGCGGCGGTCGATAATGCCCATAATACGAATTTTGATATGGACACCTCCATCGCCCGGGCTTCGGGCGGATTCGTCTCCCCGCTGGATCAGATCCTCGCAATTCGTTCTTACGGTCGAGCGCCCATTTTGGTTGATCCGGTGAAGTACGATCTTTGGTTCCCGACGAACTTTACCTACCTTTTGGAAGGTTATGATTTTGCCTTGCGTAAAGTGCTTGAGCGAAGTGAAAGCGCAAACGAGTTATCATGGAATGGAAGCAAGGACTTATTTATGAGCGTGCTAAACGTGTCTAGTTACGGAGGCATGGCAGCAGTTCCCAAACCAGAAGAACCCGCTTTGCCAACCGAACCTACGACTACTTCCGTTCGCAATACCGACAATACTGCGAGCAACCACGCTTTAACTGAGGTTTGGAATCCGTTGCCTGGAGTCAAATGGGGCGACGATTATGCCACCGTCCATCAGATTTTACGCGAGAGTAATTTCGTAAGAACCAGCATTGGTGGGCCTGAACTGCCCCCGAATCCGAACAGTTCCATCGTTATCTATGAGGCCGAGGTTATTCTAAACGCTCCGGCTAATATCGAAGTCGAATTTCAAAACTCCCGGTTAAGCAAAATCGTCGCCAATTTTACGCAACCTCCCGCTTTGTCTGAAGCAGTAGCCGCGTATCAACAGCAATTCGGCGAACCTATCAAAAAACTACTTACGTCAAACGCCTTCGAGACCAGCACAGTTGTCTGGCTGATTAAGTGCAAAACTGCCGATCTACAAATCACTTTAACAGAAACCCAAGGGAGCCTGCAAATCGCCTATAATCTAATATTTAAATAACTCAACATTCTGTAAATGCGATTGCCACTTTTGTGTTCTCCGTCTGCATGATGTCATTTTTTTCCGGAGAATTCGCCTAAATCCATGCATCTTATCGACTGGTTGATCGTCGCCATTCCTGTACTCATTGTCGCCAGTGTTACTTTATATGCGAATCGCTATCTAAAAAGCGTGGCCGATTTCATGTCAGGAGGACGTCTCGCAGGCCGTTATCTTCTCTCAACTGCCCGAAGCGAAATGGGGGCTGGGGCCATCGGCTATGTGGCCATGTTTGAATGGTTCAGCCAGGGGGGCTTTTCCGTGACGTGGTGGGGACAACTCGCAGGACCGGTGGGACTGATCCTGGCGATCAGCGGCTTTGTGACATATCGCTACCGTCAGACGCGCGCGCTCACCCTCGCTCAGTTTTTCGAGATGCGTTACAGCCGCAAATTTCGCCTCGCCACCGGCATGCTCGGCTTTGTCGCCGGCATCCTCAACTTTGGAGTCATTCCCGTGATCGGAGGCAAATTCATGGTCCATTTTTTGGATATGCCTCAGACTCTACATCTCTTTTCATTCGCAATTCCGACCTATCTCATGCTGATGGGTTGTTTCCTGACGATCACTACATTGATTGCGATCACCGGCGGCCAGATCACCGTCATGATCGCCGACTGTATCCAAGGCATGATTTCGCAACTTTTTTACGTCATTATCGGTGTATTTTTGGTCATCGTTTTTGACTGGCATCAGACCCGCGACATGCTCCTCGCGTATCCACCCGGCCAATCGATGGTCAATCCTTTCGATACTTTCGCAGCCAAGGACTTTAATCTCTGGTACGTTCTCATGACAATTATCACAGGGGCCTACGGGACGATGGCGTGGCAAAACAACCAGGGTTTCAATTCGGCGGCCGCGTCCCCCCACGAATCGCGCATGGGTTTTATTTTGGGCCGATGGCGCGGCTTTGCGCTTAGCACCTCGATGCTTCTCCTCGCCGTAACCGCAATGAATTACCTGCATCAACCGGAGGGACAGGCCATGATTCAACATCGCCTCGCCACCATCGCCGATCCCCAAACAGGCGAGCAAATGCGGTTGCCCATCGGCCTCGCCGCGATTCTTCCCATTGGCATCAAGGGCCTTCTGGTTTCGGTCGTCCTGATGGGTATCTTCGGCGGCGACGGCCAACACCTTCATTCATGGGGGAGCATCTTCGCCCAGGATGTCGTGCTTCCGCTTTGCAAGAAGCCACTGAGCACCCGCACCCATATCATTCTCCTGCGTCTCTCGATTATTGGGGTGGCCTTGTTTGCCTTTGTCTTCGGTGCTCTTTTCACGCAAACCGAATATCTTCCGATGTGGTTCAACGTCACCACGGCCATCTTCGTGGGCGGCGCGGGAGCGGCCATTATCGGCGGCCTCTACTGGAATCGGGGTACGACCGCTGGTGCATGGACCGGCCTGGCCCTCGGTTCGCTGCTTTCGACCGGCGGTATTCTCCTGCGGCAACAGGCATGTGTCAGCCTCTGTCACAGCCTGACGGATTTCTGGGGAATCACTTCCTCGACCTGGTCACAATATCTCCTGAATCATCTGGGCCCTCAATTGCCGATCAATGGCACCGAAATCGGCTTCTATGCGACACTTGCGGCCCTGATTGGATACATCGCTGTGTCGCTCCTGACCTGCCGCGAACCGCACGACATGGATCGTCTTCTACATAGAGGCCGTTACGCCGTGGAGCCTGAGGCTACGAACGAGGTCGTGATCACGAGACCGGTCAAAAGCCGTTTTCATCTCCACAATCTCGTGGGCATCGATGAGCACTTCTCCGGGCCTGATCGCTGGGTTACCCTCAGCATCTTTTTTTGGAGCATCTTCTGGTTTGGTATCTTCGTAATTGGGAGCGCTTGGTATTTAATCCATCCATGGTCCAATATTGCCTGGGCCAATTACTGGCTGATTACCGGCATCTACCTACCTCTCGCCATCTCAATTATCACCACGGTATGGTTCACCATCGGTTGTTGGAACGATCTCGTCCTGTTCTTTCATCGCCTTAAGGAGGAACGCATCGATAGTCACGATGACGGTACAGTCGAGCCTGGCAGGGTCGACAAAAAGGACTGACTCGTGTTTACAGCCAAACCAGCGGCACTCCTTGTTGCCGGAAAGGACCCTGCGATAAGGCGTCCGACCACCTGAAGCGCCCGCTGCATTCCGGGAAAGCGATAAGCGTGATCAAAACCGGATTTTTCCTTTTGGTCGATCGTGTTCGATTGACAGGTCGGGAGGCTGCAGAAGGGGATTTTTTAAGACAGCAAGAGGCCCGCGAACTTCTGTGAAGTAGGGCATGAGAAATTCTGTCATAAATTTGCTCTGAAGCTCTAGCAAGTCGAAATCGCATCCGCCTTCCTTGTTCCGATATCCCTCAATATCCAGATGCAAATATAGGTGCCAACAAAAGTAACAACAATCTGACGGTGTTTATAGCGTTGAGAACGTTTGAGGGTGTTGTAGCTACAGCTAATTCCGTAATGCTCCCCTGTGGGTTTGAGTTCGCGAGTTCGAGCCTCGCCACCCGCTCACTTCTTCAAGTCTTTTGAAGACAGCGACTTAAAACTGAAGGCCGTCCTGTTTTGATCGAAAACTATACCACTTTCTAGAGGAGAGAGCTTTCTTAATATCCTTCTGATCGACCGTTTTACTCGAATTCTCACCTGTCGCTAAATCTTTGGCGTCCATACCAATTCAGGGGCGAGGCAGGAAGCCCAGGATCATCCGCTCGATGATTTCGCCGGTCAGATAGTCCAAGGACACGCCCTTGAACTTGCCGTCGGTGGAAATGGAGACGAGACCCAGGAGAGATGAGAAGACGACAATGGAAAGGCGGCCCGGATCGCCGGGGACGACCTCGCCTGCGGCCTGGGCTTCCGCAAAGGTGGCCGGGACACGGGAAAAGGTTTTCTCGCTGGCTTCGAGCAATTCACGGGGCGCATCGGGCCGGTGTTTGGCCTCGAACATCAAGCTGAGCAAGGCGGGATGCTTCAGGGCAAAGCTGACATAGGCGCGAGCCAGTTTGGTCAAGCGTACCTTGAAGCTCTGTCCGCGTTGCTTGGAAGCTTGGACGAAGGCATCATCGAACCGTTCGAAGCCACGCAGGGCCAGGGCATCGAGCAGCGCCTGTTTATCGGGGAAGTGTCGGCGCGGCGAGGTGTGACTGACGCCTAGCTCGCGACTGAGCTCCCGTAGTGAGATGCTTTGGGCTCCGCCAGTTTCCAGCGCTTTCTCGGCTGCCTTGAGCAGAGATTCGCGCAAATTTCCATGATGATAGGGGCGGGGAGACGCTTTCACTTTCAACACCTTACACGGTTGGCGGATAAATTGCAGCATGTTTCCATTGACAACATAGTGTCCACTGCATACATTGTCCTGCATTCATCCGGTCATGCAAGTGATCTTGCTCAAACAACACAACGGTCAGGGTCATCCGGCCGAAAGGAGTTCAACATGAACGTATTTCTAACGGGAGCCACGGGTTTTATCGGCACAGCCCTTGTTAAAGAATTGATCGGCGCAGGCCACCAAGTGCTGGGTCTTTCCCGCTCGGATGCAGGGGCCAGGGCCCTGACTGCCGCTGGTGCCGGGGTGCATCGGGGCGATCTGGAAGACTTGGAAAGCCTGCGCAGCGGAGCGGCCCAGTCGGATGGCGTTATTCACGCTGGGTTCGTTCATGATTTTTCCAAGTTCAAGGAAGTTTGTGAAATCGACAAAAAAGCCATCGAAGCCTTGGGTTCTGTGCTCGCCGGTTCCGACCGGCCCCTCATCGTCACGTCTGGTGTAGCCGGACTGGCTAAGCCTGGGCAGTTGGCGACGGAAGACTATGTGGTGCCGTCCGATTATCCGCTCCCCCGGGTTTCGGAACAGACGGCCCTGGCGTTGAAGGGCGTCAGCGCTTCGGTCATGCGCCTTCCCCAAGTTCATGACCCAATCAAGCAAGGGCTCGTCACCTATCTGATCGCCGTGGCGCGCGAGAAAGGCCTGTCGGCTTATGTGGCGGAAGGACGCAACCGCTGGGCAGCGGCGCACGTGTCCGATGTCGCCCATCTTTACCGGCTGGCGCTGGAGAAACATGAAGCGGGTGCAAAATATCACGCAGTGGCCGAAGAAGGCGTGCCGATGCGGGATATTGCCGAAGCCATCGGTCGCGGCTTGAAGGTTCCAGTGGTCTCCTTGTCGCCGGAAGAAGCTGTGGCACATTTTGGATGGCTGACCATGTTCGCCAGTTCCGACCTTGCGGCCTCAAGCGAAAAGACGAGGAAGAAACTGGGCTGGAATCCGACCGGGCCGGGGCTGATTTCCGATCTCGACCAAGCCAAATTCTAAAGCCGATTACTACTATGAAACTCACCAACAATACTATTCTCATTACGGGCGGTGGATCCGGCATTGGCCGGGGCCTCGCCGAAGCCTTTCATGCTCTTGGCAACAAAGTCATCATCGCTGGCCGGCGGCAAAGTGCTCTGACCGAAGTTACGGATGCCAATCCGGGCATGGCTCACGTCACCCTCGATATCGACGATGCTTACTCCATCGAGTCGTTTGTGGAGGAAATGATCGAGTTCCATCCCGCGCTCAATGTCCTGATCAACAATGCAGGCATCATGCGAGGCGAAGACCTGAAGGCACCGAACATCCAGGACGCCGAAGACATCATCACCACTAATCTGCTCGGCCCGATTCGCCTGACGGGTGCGCTTGTGCCTCATCTCCAAAAGCAATCGAGCGCTGCGATCATCAATGTTTCCTCGGGACTGGCGTTCGTTCCTTTTCCGAGCACACCAACCTATTCGGCGACCAAGGCCGCACTTCACTCCTATACGGAGTCACTGCGAGTTCATCTCAAAGGCACGCCCGTCGAGGTGATTGAAATCATTCCGCCCGCAGTGGCAACGGATCTCACTCCCGGTCGCACCACGGAAGATCCGCGCATGATGTCCGTAGAGGATTTTATCGCGGAGACGATGCAAATCCTGAAGACGAAGCCCACACCGGCAGAGATCAACGTGGAGCGCGTGAAGTTCCTGCGCTTTGCCGAAGCAACCGGCAATTACGACAAGGCCCTGCAAATGCTTAGCCAGCTCTCGCTCCCCAATCAGGTTGCGACAAAGGCTTAAAGTCGATGCACCTTTCAACCATGCCCGTCCCCAATATTGAGGAAGAGAACGTGTCCTCGGCCGCGCCTCCCGTGCAGTCCGCAGAAGTCGTTCCCATGTTCACGCTGAAGGAATTGATCCGTTTCGTTTCCATCGTAGCGGCGATTTTATTATCGGCGAATGCCTTGGTTTGCTGGACCTGGAGCTACTTCTTCGATTTGCCCGGATGGATCGCGTGGCAAGCCCTCCCGGGTGCGCTGGCCGTGGTCTTCATTCCGGCGACGGTCCTGCGTTTCAAGTATAACCATCCAGCGCTTCGAGGCATTTACGCTCTTTCCGCCGTGTGGATGGGAGCACTGAATTTTGCGTTCTTCGCGTCTGTGGCTTGCTGGATGGTGGCCGGGGTCTATTGGATCACGGGAGCCTCATTGCCTCGTTTTTCCGTTGCGGCAGTTCTCTTCAGTATGGCTCTGGCAGCAACCGTTTACGGACTGATCAATGCCACATTGATTCGCGTTTCTCGAGTCACGGTCAAACTCCCCAATCTGCCAGAAGCTTGGCAGGGACGCACGGCGGCCTTGGTCACGGATCTTCATCTCGGGCCTTTGTCCGGACAGGCCTTTCTTCGCCGGGTCATTGCCAAACTTTGTTCGGTTAAACCCAACGTCGTTTTCATCAGCGGCGACATGTTCGATGGACCGACTCTGGGCCTTGATCAACTTGTTGCCCCGTGGCGGGAATACTCTGCGCCCCAGGGAATCTTTTACGTCACCGGTAACCACGACGAGTTTGCCGAGAGAAACCTTTATCTGGATCCGGCCACACGCGTTGGTATCCAGGTACTAAACAACGAGAAGGTGACTCTCGATGGTCTGCAACTTGTCGGGCTCCATGATTTTGAAGCGGGGAATCCAACCGAGTTGCGCAGCATTCTAAAACAGATCCAGATTGATCGCCGGCAGTCCAACGTTCTTCTCGCTCATCGCCCCATCAATCTGTCCGTAGCTGAGGAGGCAGGCATTTCCCTTCAACTTTCCGGTCACACTCATGGTGGCCAAATGTGGCCATGGAACCTGCTGGTCTCACGAATCTACGGTCGCGCTGCTCACGGGCTCAGTCGCCTCAAAAACCTCCAAGTTTACACGAGCTATGGCGTCGGCACATGGGGACCTCCCTTACGAATCGGAACCAATTCCGAAATCGTGCTCATTCAGTTCGAAAAATAAAACATCAAGCATTATGGACATCTCTTCTTATCGTCAGCTTATACCGTCCCCGGTTGCCCTAGTCACGGGAGCCAACAAAGGAATCGGATTTGAAATCAGCCGGATCTTGGCCGAGGCAGGAATATTCGTCTGGATGGCAGGACGCGATTCAGGGCGAATTGCAGCTGCAGCTGCCTCGCTCAAAAAGGCAGGACTCTCGGTCGATAGCGTTCCCCTGGACGTGACAGACCCTCAATCCGTTGAGGCTGCCGCACTGCATGTAGAGAACGTCTCTGGCGCACTCGATATCCTGGTCAACAACGCCGGAATCGTGAATGAGCGGCGGCTTAATAAGGCGGGCGAACCTGAGGTGATTCCTCCGAGCCAGATCGAGTTGGTCATGTTGCGTCAAACCTACGAGACCAATGTCTTCGGTGTTTTCACTGTAACGAAAGCTTTCCTGCCTTTGTTGTGTAAATCGCAAGCGGGACGCATTGTGAACATGTCCAGCGGATTGGGCTCTCTGACGCAAAGAAGCGATCCAACCTGGGGCTATAGTGCCATCAATGCCCTCGCTTATTGCTCCTCAAAGACAGCAGTGAATGGCGTGACGGTCGCCTTTGCCAAGGAGCTGAAAGACACTCCGATCAAAGTGAACGCGGCCGATCCCGGCTATTGCGCCACGGATCTCAACGGTCACAGCGGACCAAGGACGCCAACCCAAGGTGCTGAGATCGCCATTCGCCTCGCGACCCTTCCGGCAGACGGCCCCACCTGCGGCTACTTCGATGAAAACGGTACTGTGCCTTGGTAGCCGAACCCAAAAAGAACCATGGACGATCTTGTCGCGGCCCTTCTGTGCCTGCCCTTTATCATCGCGCCCCTGATCACCTTGATCATGATTGTCGCGAATAAGAATCGAGGACCATTTTCTTAGAATGGTCCTTGATTCGTGGCTCATAGGGCCGTAAAAAGGGCAGACTTTGCTTCGAAAGCTACTTGCTGACAAAAGCCTGTACATATGCTTTGCTGTCTTTGGCAAAGGCGATCCAAACCGTGTGGGTCTTGGGATCAACCGCGATGCTATGGGCTCCAGGTGAGCTTGGCAGAGGATCCAAGGTAGTGAGTTTGTTTTGATCGAGTCCGACCACAGAAATAGTACCCAGGCCGCTGGCGCAGTAAACGCGCTGCACACCGGGATCATACGCAATCTCGTCCACCTTTTGCGAGACGTCGCAGGAGGCCAGTACCTTTCCCGAACTCAGGTCCATGAGAACCAGTTTGCCGTTTCCCCCGACCACCAGGGCGGAGTTACTACCGGGAACGATCGCCATCCCGTGCGGCTTCTCGGCGGGTGCCGTCGACCAATTCGTGATGACCTTCTGTCCTTTGGCATCGATTTGAGCGAGTTCGTTGGAATCCTTTAGGCATTGATAAACATACGCGCCCTTGTCATCGAAACCTAAATCTTCCATTCCTTGTCCAGGCATGTTCAGCGTTGCCACAATAGTTTTCGCGGCGGGATCGATTACCCAGAGCTCTGGCTTTTCATCGTTACAGACAAAGGCTCTATCCAAATCCGAATTATAGGCCATGACGTCCGCCGGATCGGTGAGCGGCACTTCGCCGATCACTTCCAGTTTGGTCGAATCGATGATGACCATTTTCGGCGGCTTGCTCACGCTGACAAAATAGCGTCCGCCTTTGTCATCAACGGCCACGCCTTGAGCTGCCCCTGTCGGAATGCTTTTGATCAGTTTTGATGTGGTCACATCAATCACGTCCAGCGACCCGTTCGCCGTATGACAGGCAAGGAGACGGTTCTTGGTCGAGTCGACTTTGATGAAGTCGAATTTCCCTTGCGTACCGGTCACTTCCACAGGTGACTGGGGGATGAGCGCATCAGCCGCCATGAGCGGCTGAAGCATGACTAAAAAGACACAGCAGGTTAACGAGGTGAGGAGTTTGGTTTTCATATGGTTGGGGTGGTTTCTGTTTCTTGCAGATCGATGGACTTGGATTTTTTTCCCGGATGGCGGCCCGCCTTTTGCGGAAAGAGCAGGATGCAGGCGATCATCAGGATGGTGAGAATGGCTGAGGCAGTGAAACGACCGATGGCCAAGCCTCCATGCTCGACGGGTTTGTCGAGAAAGTCACCCACCGTGGCTCCCAGTGGTCGTGTCAGGATAAAAGCGGCCCAGAACAAGAGGACGTGTGAGGCCTTTGTTTTATAGTAGAGAAAGGCGATGAGTGCCAAACCGACCGAGAAGATAAGTGCCCCTCCGTCATAGCCGAGGCCTGCGGTATCGGCCATCCAGTCACCGAGAGCCGTGCCCAGCGTTTGTGAGAACATGATGGCCAGCCAATAAAAGAGTTCCACGCGGGGAGTTGTGACCGTCTCGACTGCGATGGATCCCTCCCACCAATACCAAATGCCAAGAGACAGCATCAGCAGGATAAAGAGGATCGAGGCTCCGCCGGGATAGCCGATGCCGAGCGAGCGGTCCGCAAAATCGGCCATGGTCGTTCCAGCCGTTGTCGTCGCGACGATGACCGCCCAATAGAGAAATCGATGGAACTTCTTGGCCATGATCTGGGCAAAGACGGCAACAAGAAATATCCCGATGAAGATAATACTGGCGACGGCATAGCCCAGGTTCATGGTCATGGAGACGGCGTCACCGCCCGTTTCTCCCAGAGTGGTTGCCAGGATCTTAATGATCCAGAACAGCAGTGTGACTTCAGGGACTTTACTGGCGATTTCCTTGATAGATTGATTCATAATAGTGGAGTGGTTTCTTTGGTTGAAAAATAAAGCCAGAAACGGATAACGTTCCCCTTGTCCATGGAAACAGTAAGTCGAATGCCCAGACGCTGGCAGAGCGCCTGCGTTAGGGACAAGCCTATTCCAAAATGATTCGATTCTCCCCGGGCGGAATCTTTACGCCAAAAGCGCTCGAAAACATGGGGAAGATCGGCAGGCGCCAATTTCTCCGCCGGATTGGAGATGATCAGGTACGGAAACTCCTTTTCGGATTGAAACTCAAGATCGACCACGCTGCCTGCCGGTGAATATTCAATCGCATTGTCGAGAAGATTGGCGAGGACCATTGCCAGCAGGCGGGGCTCGGTGTTAAGCGTGATGGCTTTCTTGGGGGGAAGCATCCTCAGGCGAAGGTCCCGTTGAGCCGCTTTCGCTTCGTACTTTTTCAATGCCAGCTGAGCTTGGGACTCGAGATCAACATCGGATAAAGCCAGGGGAGTACATCCCGCTTCCTGGCGCACCATTTCCAGCAGCACGGTCACCAAGGCTTCCATTTGTCCGGCAATATCCCTGGCATCTTCGAAAGCCCGCTGAACTTCGGGAGAATGCTTTTCGTCCTGGAGCATCACCTCGGAAAGGGTCTTCAACTCCGCGACAGGCGTTCGCAGCTCGTGGGAAACATCCGCGCTGAACCGGCGCTCGCGGGCAAAGGAAACATCCAGGCGGCGCAGCAGATCGTTTAATTTGTCGGCGATAGGCGTCAACTCTTCCGGCAGATCGTTCAGGGAAATCTGTTGACCCAGTGATTCCACTTCAACCCGCGCCATTGCCGAACCAAGGCGGTCCAGCGGACGCAAGCCTTGCTTCACGACCAACCAGACCAGCGCCAGGCTCAAAAGCGACGTCACCCCGGTCATTAAGGCGAGAATAACCACCAGTTTGTGGAGAGAATGGTCCAGGGATCTCCGACTGCTCGCTACGGCCAGGACGCAATTCTTTCGCAACTCTGGCGGAGTCACAGCCAAATCCTTCCTCTCAACGTGTGGCAGGAAAGAAAGTGACAGAATCCGGGCATGCCCGAGCTCCGGCAAGACCAAATCTTGATAAATACCCTGGGTTGAAGCGGTGGGAGACGCAACGACCGGCGAGTCCTTCAGAACGGGATGCCCGTCACCATCGATCAGCTGAATGGCGTCCTGGGAGTGCTTTTGTGGATTGAGTTCCTGGGGGAGTTCGGTCCAATCGACGTCGAGCCAGGATCCCTTTTGCGAGATGGAGGCGACTGCGGCCTGTGCCTTGGCAAACAGTCTCGCGTTGAAATCCTCCTCAAGAATGCGCTTGGAGACGAAATAAATTGAAACGGACGCGAGACTCAGAAGGACTATAAAGCCCAGAAACAATGCCGCTGCCAAGCGAAGACGAATGGAGTTGGTGGGGATGAAACGCATTCTGGCTTGGGCATGTACCCATCACCTAGTTCTAGGGACTGCTTCCTTACCGGAACCTTACGGCAGATAGATATTCGCCGTTACTTTTTGCCTCTAAGGCCCCTCGGTCACGTCAGCAAATAACCGAATCCACGCTTGGTCTGGATTTGGACGGTGCTCCCTGCTTGCGTGAGTTTCTTCCGTAATTGGGAGACCGCTGATTCCACGGCGTTGCTCATGAGCTCCTGGCTATCAGCATAGACATGTTCCTCGATTTCGGAGCGGGAGATCACTTGGCCGCGTCGGAGCATAAGAAGTTGCAGGATGCGGAATTCACGGGGAAGCAGCTTGAGTGTCTGGCCGGATACCGTTGCATGGAGCGTATTCAACTCGACGACCAGATCCTCCACTTCGAGGCGAGATGATTTATGATCGTAGCTTCGGCGGCAAAGGGCCTGCACTCGAGCCAGCAACTCCGCCAGGGCAAAAGGTTTGACAAGATAATCGTCGGCTCCTGCCTGAAGTCCCTTCACCCGATCTTCCACAGTATCCCGGGCGGTCAGGAAGAGCACGTGGGTTCTGATATTCTTGGCTCTCAAGGCCGTGAGGATTTCCAGCCCGTCCATGCCAGGAAGCATGATGTCGAGGACGAGAAGATCATATTTGCCGTTTTCAGCCTTCCAGAATCCTTCCTTCCCATCGCCGGATTCGTCCACAGTGTACCCGGCCCGTTTCAGGCCCAGCGTAAGCGATCGACGCAAACGAGACGAATCCTCAACCAAGAGCAGGCGCATGAATCAGATTAGGACAGAATTCAGGCAATTCCAGTATCGAAGATAATCTGCGGAATCGTTCGTGGCATATCCCCATTGAACGGATTGTCCAGTCATCATTTTCTCGGCGTTCGCGCCGCGGGAACGCATATCGCTCTATTTGGTGGATTCGCGGCGGCATTCGGCATCATCTCTTCCGCGCTGGTGCTTTGGGTCATGACCTGTCCTGGAATTGCGCAGGATACAGGCGTAACCCCCTCCTTGTACTATCTGGCGTTTGCTTTTGGTGGCGTCGGGTTTTCCGTGCCCATGGGACTTTTGATCGCGGGACTATCCATCACGGCGGCATTTTTGAAGGCCCTTCCCAAATGGCTTGTGGTGTTCGACCTTATCTTGGCAGTCATGGGAGAATTGAGCAGTCTCGCTCTATTGATCCCTCAGGCAATATTCCTGATTCCGCTTACGCGATTTCCAAGTTTTATCTGGCTCATCCTTGCGGGCTTCATGCTGCCAAAGATTAGACAAAATCAGGCCCCTACCACTACTTCACAGGCTTAAGTCCCTTTCACCGTCCATAAAATAATAAAAATATGATTCTCAATCACATCGATCTCCAAGTCTCCAACATCCCTGCCGCCCGCGAGTTCTTTGAAACGTACTTTGGCTTGCGCTGCGCTTTCGAAAGAACAGGCGCAATTGCCATCCTGGAAGACGAAAGCGGATTTTACTTCGGCCTGAGCAATCTGCACAACTCTCCCCCGCCAGTCTATCCACCGGACTTTCATATTGGATTTGTGCTGAAAGAAGAACGTCAAGTCCGCGAACTTTATCAACGCATCAAGAGCGACGGTGTAACGATCAATTTCGATTTGACTGAGGTTAGCCACAACTTGGCGTTCCAATGTCTTGCCCCGGACGCGATCTCCGTAGAAGTCAGATGCCCGCTGCCACGGCCATAAGCTTCCTTGGAAGCAGCGGTATCGCCGAGTGGAAGCATTTCCTTGTCGAGTAGTAGAGGAAAATGCTTCTAGATGGTCAGTGGTGAAAGGAACTGAGGCTTTATCCTTGCAAAAGGGTTGATTCCGCCCACCAGACATGATTTACTCACCCTTCCACTACTTTTCCGGGGTAGCTCAGTGGTAGAGCGGTCGGCTGTTAACCGATTGGTCGTAGGTTCGAGCCCTACCCCCGGAGCTCCTTGTTATCAGGGACATAGTTGCCTGCCGAGCGCAACTCAAAGGATTAGTTTCAGAATGCGACTTTTTGTGGAAAAGGTCTTTTTATCTCTGGGTGACGACCTAACTAATCGCCAATCACGCCCAGAATGACAATCATTGAAACTCCTTAGGAATTCATAAAGAGAGCTGCCGCTCATGGGCTCGAACCATGAACCTTACGCTCCAGAGGCGTCTGCGCTACCAATTGCGCCAAGCGGCAAGAAGAGAAAGGCGCAGAGCAGGTCGTTACCGATCCGACACCACGCCATTCAAGGGACGCTGATTATTCGGATTTCGCCCCTCGCTGTCAATCCATGCTTGTCGATCAGGTCTTGATCAAGCGGGCTAGCCGGTTGACCAACACATTCGATCTCAACGGCAATAATCAGACCTTGGAGACGATCAACTCGTAGCCAGCTTTTGCCACCTCGTCCAGTTCACCCATAAGCTCACTTTTTAAGAGGCTTACTTCAGGCTCAGAGTCCCCGTTTTTTCCTCGGGGTTCGTCAACGAGACCTTCACTATGGCGGATTCTCCCGCTCGAATTCGCGTTTCGTACCCTCGCACGGAGTCAGGATCGAACACGATCTTTACCGGCACCCGTTGCACGATCTTCGTGAAATTACCGGTCGAGTTATCGGCGGGAAGGAGGGCGAATTCGTTTCCGGTGGCGGGTGAGAAGCTATTGACGGTTCCCTTGAATACTTTGCCAGGGATCGAATCGATCGAAATATTTACTGGCTGCCCGAACTGCATGTGGGCCAGTTGAGTTTCCTTGAAATTGGCGACCACCCACAAATCGGGTTCGACGACCACCATTAATGTTTCGCCTTGAGAGAGTCGATTCCCAACCTCCACATTCTTACGGCCAACGTATCCGTCCGCGGGAGCGCGAATCGTTGCGTAATCCACCTGAAGCTGGGCCAACTTCATCTCTGCCAGGTTGACGTCACGTGTACTCCGAGCAGCCTCGACATCCTGCTCGGAAAAAGCATGCACGGTGACCAGCGGTTCCTCACGATCCAGATCAGCCTGGGCTTTCTGGAAAGTGGCTTTTGCCGCGAGACCAAGGGCCGCGTAGTCCGAAGGATCGAGTTTTACCAAAACATCTCCGCTCTTCACGCGTTGGTTATCATCGACCAACACATCCGTAACCACCCCAGTTACGCGCGATGAAACGTTATGCAGATGGCCGGTGACATAGGCATCGTCGGTTTCTTCATGCGTGAAGGAATCGTAGGCGTAATAGGCAACCACGATGGCGGTTATGATCCCGGCCACGATCAGGGCTGGTTTCTTGAAACGCTGAGTCAGCGATTTTAGTTTTTTATCTTTGGGGACTGCATGGAGGTGCGGCCTCTCGTGTGTTATATCGACGTTGTTGGTATGGGTACTCATAAGCTAAAGCGGATCACTCTGAAATTGGGATCGCAGAGGTGGATTTTGGGGTTTTTTCCGAGGAAGAAAATCAATGGCATCATCAGAATGAAAACGAAGGCCACGAAGTAGAAAACGTCCCGATAACTCAACAGCAGGGCCTGGAAATCAACGGCTTGATCAAGGAGCGTAAGTGCCTGTTTGTGCACCGCAACCGGGTCGCCGGATGAGGCGCTGAAGAAAGCGGTGCCGCCAGCCAATCGTTCCCCAACCGCGGAATTCAGATCAGAAATATTGCCGATGATTTGTGAGCGATGAACAAACTGCTGCTTCGCAACCAGGGTAGTGATCCCCGCGATACCGATACTTCCTCCCAGCTGGCGAGTGAGTCCGAAAAAGCCGGAGGCTGCGTCAATATCTTGCTTGGGCAGCGCGCCCAATGTGGCGATGGATAACGGAATGAACATGACGACGGAGCCGAAGCCGCGCCAGATGAGTGGCCAAAAAAACTGATCGTAACCTGTATCGGGATTGATTCCCATCAAGGCAACCATGACGCCGATCGTCATTAAGCAGCCGACTGCAATCAGCATTCGCGGAGAAAATACCTTTCCCAAGGGAGCTAGGGCAAACGAGGCTGCCGCAGAGGCCAACGCCCCGGGAATCAGCATGACGCCGGTTTCGGTCGCAGTGAAATGCAGCACATTTTGGACGAATACGGGGACGACAAACACCGTCCCATAAAGTCCCATGCCCAGGGCAATGGAAATGATGCTGCCTAAGGAAACAGAGCGGTAGCGCAACACGCGCAAATCAACGGCTGGTTTTGCTACACGCAATTCTTGCCAGATGAAGCAAACGATTCCGACAACGCTCAAAAACGCCATGCGCTGGATGAAGGGAGACGAGAACCAATCATCCTCCTGGCCCTGCTCCAACATGGTCTGAAACGTACCGAGACCTAACGAGAGAAAAAATATGCCCCACCAATCGATTTTGTCGTTTCTATGGTCCTCGCGGCTGCTTGGATCGTCCGGCACCAAAAACGTCGAACACAGATACAGGGCCAGAATTCCCAAGGGTACGTTGATGTAAAAGATCCAAGGCCAGCCGTAGTTATCCGTCAGATAGCCTCCCAACACTGGACCGATGGCAGGTCCCACAATCACACAAATGGTGAATACCGTGGATGCTTTGCCCTGGTCCTCGCGTGGTACTGCCTGAAAAATTAATGCCTGCGCAGGGGCCAGGAGACCTCCGCCACCAAACCCCTGGATCACCCGTCCCAGGATCAACATGGGCAGGCTGTTGGCAAAACCGCACATGACCGACGCCAAAACGAAAGTGATTACCGAAAAAATGAAATACCGCTTCTTGCCGAAGCGCAGACCGAGCCATGCCGATAGGGGAATCACAATAACATTGGCAATCGAGTAACTGGTCGAAACCCAGCCGATCTCCGTCAAGGTGGTGCCGAGATTGCCCTGCATATAGGGCAGCGCGACGTTGACGATGCTGGTGTCGATCACCTGCAATAGCGCCGCAAAAGACACCGCCACGACAATCGCCCACTTTAACCAGCCCTGCTCTTTCGCCCTCTGGGCCAGCTTCGATAGCTTCGGCACAAAAGGCGCAGGCGTCCCCACCTCAGAAGCCATGGCATCAGTACTCATGGTGCGATACCTCTGAGAAAGAGTTCGAGGCATGTCCCGGAAAAACGCGGATTGGAATATTCGGGATCGGTGAAGGGACGACGCAGGACGCCTACCAAAAGCATACCGATCAGGGCATCGGCGGCCGTGGTAACGTCAAGATCGTCCCGGATCAACCCCTTCTTCTGCACCGCGAGCAGGTAATGGATAAACTTTTGGCGAACCTGCCTTGACGATTCCACAAAGAGACACCGGCAAAGCTCGGGATACCGTTTCCACTCACCATAAAATGTCCGCACGAATTCCTCGTTCGCGGTTAACCTCCGCATGTACATGGCGACATGGGCCTCGACCGTGCGGCGCAAGTCCTCCGTTGTCTCCATGGGCGCACCCTCGAAAACACTCTCATACTGCCCGGACAATCTCATGACGACCTGGTACAGAAGCTCAGCCTTGTTCTTAAAGTGACGAAAGAGAGTCACTTCATTTACCCCAGCCAGTCGGGCGATTTCCCGGGTCGTTGCGCCACAAACGCCTTCGCGTGCAAATACGCGAGTCGCGGCATCAAGAATGCGCTGGGAGGTATCGGTCAACATGGGCATACTTCTCTGCTTACCAATCGCTTTTCCCGCCTTTGGGAGCATGCGAAGAACTTGAGCTTCGCTTCGTCAACAAGGCTTGATCGTCCGTTTCGAGGTGATTAAAAAAGTGGGCCTTATCCTCCAGAAGAGAGTTTGACCAGGCCCTTATCTCCTCAGCCGTTCTTGGCTTGCCGTTGCTGTCGATCCACTTGAGAACTTCTTCGTCCGTCAACCCTGAGGCTAGAAGCGCTTGCACCTCTTCGGCCGTAATGCCCTTATACGTAAGGAAGATATGATCGAGCCCGCAGTTGAAAAGGTACTGACTTGCTGTTCCGCAAAGCTCAGCCCGAGCTTTGTCGAGCATTCGGGCGACCAAAACGTATCCGCCCAAGACTGTGCGTGGACTGCGTGGTGGTTCTTGGGAAAGGTCTTTTGCATCGATTGGCATAGGTTTTAGGAATTAATGGGTTGATTGATCAGGCGACGGAGTGCGGACGAAATCCATGGCCACAACGGACAAGACGAATTCTGGTAGCGGCGCGAAACGACGCCGGAAGATCGATGTCATAGGGTGTCCTTTTCGGAGCTGGGTTGAGGCGCAGACAGAGGAAACGGGAAAAGAGCAAGAAGGAAGCAGGCGTTAGGAACGACCGAAAACGAGCCCCCGCAACCGCGAAGCCTCCTCCTTCCTTTGGAAGCTTTTGCGCCACATTTATCCGTCATTGGAGACTCTAGTTGACCGTGAGTCATTAGACCATAATCCATCACTATCGGCGTTGAGTCAAGAAATAATGACCATGGGTCATTAGTGGTTAAAAATGGGCCGCCAAAATGATTGTGTTCCGAGCCTTTTGATGAAGACAAATCAAACGATTCGTCTGGCTCAAATGAAGATGTTGCGCACTTCTCAACTACCAACGCCTTCTAAAGATGATTATAACCAGGACGATAAAAGCAGGCACGGCAAACAGCAAGTTAAGCACCATCCAGCCAAGGTCATCCATAGCGTTGGGTAGCGAATCGCAGCAAGGTCACATCATCATCAATCAATCCCTGGCCCCGCGCCTCGTCGAGCCACAGGAGGATCGACTCGTAGGGCGGATGCCCCGCAGAG